>Ga0209387_1000080_pt1 | contig 27019 bp, 20 predicted proteins | sample NCControl_FD_187515 | JGI IMG/M metagenome (GOLD analysis project Ga0209387, IMG submission 187515) | Agricultural soil microbial communities from Utah to study Nitrogen management - NC Control (SPAdes) (version 2) | ecosystem: Environmental > Terrestrial > Soil > Agricultural land | place: USA...
TGGTACGCATTCGAGAAACCGCCGGAGTCGAGGAACATGGCCGCCACTCCCGGTGCGCCGGCGCTTCCCAGCGCACCCTGGGTATGCGCGGCGTAGGAGAGACCCATGGTGCCGATCCGCCCATTGCACCAGGGCTGGGTCAGGATCCAGGCGCAGGTGTCGTAGCCATCGTCGCCGTCGCTCAGGTATTTGACGAACTCGCCCCCGGAGGCATAGCGGCCCCGGCAATCCTGGTAGACGACGACGTATCCCCGCCGCACGAAGAACGCTGCCACCTCCGCCCGGCTCTTCGGCCGGGCCACGTCCGGGGTGCGCTCGGAACGGCTGGCCGCGGTCTTGTCGTAGGGAGTTCGCTCCAGGATGACGGGAAACCGCTCCTCGACCGCCGCCCCGTTCCGGGCGGGGCGATAGATGTCGGTGGCCAGGCGCACCGCGTCGCGCATCGGGACCATGACGTCGCGGGTGACCACCATCTCGTACTCCGGCTCCTGCGCCGGAGCGGCCATGCCACGCAGCGCGAGGAGACCGGAGGCGTTGAGCGAGAGGGCGAGGAAGTCTCTGCGAGGGAGAAGGGACATCAAGTAGAAAGCCTAACTCTTGTTCCAACGCGAAGTAATCTTTTTGCTCCTGCTCCACAGCTCGATCGAGCCGTGACCGGTGATGTCGCCGACCCCGAATTTTGACTCGTTCCATCCCCCGAACGAGAAAGGCTCCCGGGGAACCGGAACCCCCACGTTGATCCCCACCATTCCGGCGCCCACCCGTTCCGCCACATAGCGGGCCGACCCGCCGCTCTCGGTGTAGACCGAGGCGGCATTGCCGTAGGGCGACGCGTTCTCGACCGCCAGCGCCTCGTCGACGCTGCCGGTCCGAATGATCGCGAGGACCGGACCGAACACCTCCTCGCGGGCGATGCGCATGTCGGGTCGCACCCGGTCGAGCACGGTGGGCCCCACGTAGAACCCTCCCTCCTGGCCTGGAACCACGACCCCCCGTCCGTCCAGCAGCACCCGGGCGCCCTCGGCCTCGGCCTCGTTGATGTAACCCTCGATTCGCTCCCGGGCGGCCCGGCTGATGACCGGTCCCAGGGTCCGGCCCGGGACCAGCTTGCGGGCCTCTTCGACCAGTCGGGTCACGATGTGATCGGTCTCGTTCACCGCCACCATGACCGATGCGGCCATGCAGCGCTGCCCGGTGCATCCCGCCATCGACGCCACGATGTTGGCCGACGCGAGGGCGGGTTCGGCATCGGGAAGGACGATGAGATGGTTCTTGGCTCCGCCCAGGGCGAGCACCCGCTTGAGACTCGCGGTCCCCCGGCGATACACCAGCTTGGCCACCCGGGTCGAGCCCACGAAGCTGATCGCGGCGATACCGGGATGGTCACAGATCGCCTCGACCACCTCCTGCCCGCCGTTCACGATGCTGAACACCCCGGGAGGCAGCCCGGCTTCGGTGAGCAGCTCGCCCAGCCGCGCCGCGGAGAGCGGGACCAGCTCCGAAGGCTTGAGCACCAGGCAGTTGCCCAGGGCGAGGGCGTTGGGGATGGTCCAGCTGGGGATCATCACCGGAAAGTTGAACGGTGCGATGGACGCCACGACGCCGAGGGGATGGCGGTCGCTCCGGCACTCCACCCCCCGGCTCACCTCGAGGACCTCTCCGGCGACGATCTGGGGCAATGCGCAGGCGAACTCGCACACTTCCATCGCCTTCTGCACTTCCGCCCGGGCTTCCTCCGGCAGCTTCCCGTGCTCCTCGGTAACCAGGCCGGCCAGCTCGTCCATGTGCTGCTCGAGCAGGGTGCGGTAGCGGAAGAACACCTGCACCCGCTCCTTGAGCGGGGTCGCGGCCCAGCCGGGAAAGGCGGCGCCCGCCGCCGCCACCGCCCGGTCGAGCTCGGCGGCGGTGGACAGCGGAACCCGGGAAAGCAGCGACGCATCGGCCGGAGCCTCGACGTCGAGGAAGGAGCCTTTCCCCTCCACCCGCTCCCCGCCAATCAGGTTTCGGACATCGGGATATCTGGCTCTGCGGGTCTGGACCGTTGTCATCTTACCGTTGACCGTTGACTGTTGACCGTTGACTGTTCACCGCTTCCGTGCCAGCTCCGCCTCGGCGGCTATGTATCCGAAGGCGCCCCATTGCCCGCCGGCCACGATCCGCCGGAAGATCGCCCGGGCGGCCGGGGCGCGTCCGTTGTACAGGTGCCAGTTCCCGATTCCGTAGGCGGCGGTGGCGTCGGTAACCGACATCTCCCCCGATGGGGTTACCGCCAGGACCGAATCGGCAGGGAGGATTCCCTTGTAGAGGAGCAAGAGGCGGTGATAGGCCTCGTTCTCGATGACGTTCATCTCGCGCCGGATCGGCGTCAGCACCCGGGCTGCTTCGTTCGTTCTTCCCAGCCGCCGGAGCGCCATGTAGAGCCAGTGCGCGGTCGAGACCCTGCGGTCGTCGTTGTGCGCCGAGGCGAGCTCGGCACGGTAGATGGGAACGGCCCGGGAGAACTGGCCCTTGAGATAGTACGCCAGACCCAGGTGGTACATGATGTTCGAATGGAGAGTGCCGATCGGCTGATTCAGGGCGTTGGGTTGTCCGTCGGGCTCCACCTGGTCGGGGCGGCCCGCAACCAGGGCCCTCGCGCGCTCGAAATCGGCGATCGCCTTGTCCAGCTCGCGCACGGTGATGTAGCGGTGTCCCCGGTGACGATAGAGCCACGGGTTGTCGGGGTGAAGGGCTATTCCCCGGGTGTATACCTCGATCGCCTCGCGGATTCGACCCAGATATCCGAGCCTACGCCCCAGCCAGACGATGGAGTCGGGATTCTCCGGGGCCCGCTCGAAGGCTGCCCTGGCTTCGGCGAGCTGCTGCTCAGAGCGAGCCCGAGCGGCGGCCGAGAGCGGGAATTCCCGCAAGGTGTCGCCCAGGAAGGAGACTGCCTGGAAGTTCGGGGGTGCCTGTGGGCTTCCGGCGGGGGCTCGGTCCAGGGCCGCAGCCAGCAGCAGGAGCCACTGGGGACCGCGGTACCCCTGGGGCCCATCCTCGTAACTCTCGGTCAGGGAGTGCTCCGCGGTCCCTCGCCCCCCATGACCGACCGCGAGGGCGGGGATTCCGAGGCTCATCGGGATGTTGGCATCGGTGCTGGCCGAGGCGAATCGAACCGAAACGCCGAGCTGCTTGCCGGCGGCAACCGCCATGCGCGCGATGGTGCTCGACTCCGCCACCACTCCGCCCGGGCGAATACCCAGGGTGTCCCATCGTGCGGTGAGCGGCGCGCTCGACATCGGCCAGCGAGCGCGCTCTTCCGCCACGGCTTCTTCGACGGCTCGCCGGAAACGGGCATCGAGGCGGGCCAGCTCCTCGCCGCTCTCGGAGCGCAGGTCCACCACCATCGCGGCGCTCGCCGCGATCGCATTCACGGCGGTTCCGCCCCGGACAATTCCGACATTGAACGTCGTCTTGGGATCCGAGGGAACCTCGAAGGCGCCGACTTTGGCGATGGCGCGCCCCAGCGCATGGATGGGATGGGGCATCGGAAAATCGCTGTAGCTGTGGCCGCCCGGCGCCTCGAAGGTGACTTCGTAGCGCCGGCTTCCCGCCGCCCGGTTCACCACCTCGAACTCGTTCACGTCCACGGTGAGGAAATAGTCCACCTGGCCGGGGAGCTCCTTCTCGAACAGATGCCGCACCCCCCGCCCGTTGCCGAGTCCCTCTTCGCCTACGGTCGCGGCGAACAGGATGGTGCCCGAAAAGGGAACCTTCGCCTCGATGAGGGCGCGCGCGGTCACCAGCAGCACCGCCAGCCCGCGGCAGTCGTCCGCGATGCCGGGTCCGCGAAACAGGGTGCCGTCCCGGCGGACCCGCACGTCGGTGCTCTCGGGAAACACGGTATCAAGGTGTGCCGAGAGCACGATCAGCGGCTTCCGGCCCCGGCCGGGGTACTCGGCGAGGACGTTCCCGATGCCGTCGAGCCGGACCCGGGTGAGTCCGAGGGCGGTCAGCCGCTTCGCCATCTCGGCCGCCCGGGGGCCTTCCTTGAAGGGCGGGGCGGGGATTTCACAGATCGAGGTCTGCTGGGCCAGGGTCCATTGGTTGTGGGTCCGGGCCGAATCCAGTGCGGCGCGTAGCGGGGGCGGGACCTCCCGACGCCAAGCCTCCTGGGCCGGGAGACTTTGTGCCAGGATTGCCCCCAGGATCATAGCGTGAAGCACCACAGGGACTTGCCGCATGACTAGCAATCTTTCATGGAGGGGTTCGGTTCCCGGACCTTGTTCACAGGGGTCTCAGGGTGCAGATTTCCGGCGTGAAACCAGCCAGCATTACGTTCCCGAACCGGGACTATACCGGTTTCGCGGAAGAAGTGAAGGCGAAGGTGGCCGAGTATTTCGATACCCGGGGCCTGAGCCGGAACGCGACTCCCGCGATGGTCGTCAAGACCGTGCTTCTCCTGGCCATGACGTTCATCCCCTACGGGCTGGCGCTGACCAACCGGTTTTCGCCGCTCACCATGCTTGGGTTCGCGGTCCTCATGGGCATCGGACTGGCCGGCATCGGCTTCGCGATTTCCCACGATGCGCTGCATGGCGCCTATTCGTCCAATCCCAGGATCAATGCGCTGCTGGGCCGGACCTTCGACCTGCTGGGCGCCAACGGGTACATGTGGAAGATCACCCACAACGTGATCCACCACACCTACACGAACATCGACGGGATCGACGAGGATCTGACGGTCTCCCCGCTGCTGCGGCTCTCACCGGGGGCGCCACTCCGCCCGGTGCACAAGTATCAGCACATCTACGGCCTGGCCGCGTACTCGATGTCCACCATCTTCTGGGTGTTCATCAAGGACTTCAAGTATTTCTTCCAGACCGACCTGGGCCCCTACAAGAACAAGAAGCATCCCCGGGGGGAATGGGTGAACCTGTTCGTGTCGAAGCTGGTGTACTACGGGTGGTCGATCGTCATCCCCCTTCTGGTACTCGACATTCCCTGGTGGCAGTTCGCCATCGGCTACCTGGTCATGCACCTGACCGCCGGCTTCATCCTCGGCGTGGTTTTCCAGCTGGCCCACGTGGTCGAGGGACCGGAATACCCGGTGCCCGACGCCGCCGGCCGGATGGAAGACGCCTGGCTGGTGCACGAGATGGAAACCACCGCAAATTTTGCGCGGAGCAGCCGGCTGGTGTCGTGGTACGTCGGAGGGCTCAACTTCCAGATCGAGCACCACCTGTTCCCCAAGGTGTGCAGCGTCCACTACCCCGCCATCAGCACCATCGTGAAGGCGACTGCCAACAAATACGGAGTTCCTTACTACGATCAGCCCACCGTCATGGCCGCGGTGCGATCCCACCTGCACATGCTGCGGAAGCTGGGGCCGGAAGCGTGGGCGACGGCGCGGAGCTCACAGCAGAATCTGCAGACTGCGTGAGCCAAGGGGCTAGGGAGTTAGCGAACTAGGGAGCTAGGGGAAAGCGATTATCCTAGCTCCCTAACTCGCTAGGCCCTAAACCCTGTCTTGATTGCCTCCAACACCTTCTCCGCAAACGTATCGACTTCATCCGGCGTGGAATACACGTTCGGGGTGATCCTGAGGCCGTTGAATTCGGGATGGGCGATGTGGGTGTTCACGATCCGGTGCTTCTCCAGCAGCCATCCGTTGAGCTTGGCCATGTCCAGCCCCTCCACCGTGAAGAAGCCGATCCCTCCGCCGTAGGGGGAATCGAGCTGGGTCAGCACCCGCACCCGGTCGCTCTCCGCCAGCAGCCGCTTGGCCCAGCGGTCCCGGAGCCAGCGGAGCCGGGCGATCTTGCGCTCCGCCCCGATGGCCCGATGAAACGCGAGTGCCGCCGAGATGGCATTGTGGTTGGCGGCGGGATGGGTGCCGATCTCCTCGTACTTCCGGATGTTGTCGTCCTGCTCCGGAGCGGCCGCCATCAGGGGCCAGAGTCCCTTCTGCTTGTCCTTCCGGACATAGAGGAACCCGGCCCCGATCGGGACCAGCAGCCATTTGTGCAGGCTGGTGCCGTAATAGTCGCACCCCAGCTCGTCCCGGGTGAAAGGGAAATGGGCGTAGGCGTGGGCGCCGTCCACGAATACCTCGATGCCCCGGGGCCGGGCCAGCTCGACCAGCTCCTTCACCGGCATGATCTGACCGGTGAGGTTGGTGATGTGGGTGACCTCGATCACCCGGGTCCGGGGCGTGATGGCCGCCTTGAACTGATCCACGATGTACTGCTGTGAGGGAGGCGGCACCTTGAACGAAATCTGCTTGAGCACGATGCCGTCCCGGCGTTCCCGCTGCCGCCACGCGGTGATCATCCGGCCGTAGTTCTGATTGGTGACGATCACCTCGTCGCCGGGCTTGAGGTCGAGACCGAAGATCATGATCTCGTTGGCTTCCGACGCATTGCGGGTGATGGCCATTTCCTCGACGTCGCAGCCAAAGTCCCGGGCCAGGTCCCGCCGCACGCTCTCGATTCTCGGCTCCAGCACCCGCCACATGTGATCCACCGGCAGCTCGTTGCTGAACTTTAGGTCGCGGATCATCTGGTCCAGAACGTGCGTTGGAGCGGGAGAACAGCCCCCGTTGTTCAGGTTGATCATGGTGCGATCCACATCGAAGGCGCGCTGGATCTCGGTCCAGTACGCCTCATCTTCCGCCACCCGCGCAGGGCTCTGGCTCCCGGCGATTTCCGAGGCGCGCAGCACCCGGCTCATGGCCTGTTCCCGGAAGACCGGCAGGGTGGCGGCGGAGCCGGCGAGGGCACTGAGGAACGATCGGCGGGTGGCCATGCGGCCTCCTCGGAAGGGATCGCGCGGGAATCACCTAATTCTCCGGGCCCGGCGAGTCCCGCGCAAGGCCAGAGCGGGTGTAGATTGCAGCCGGCAGTCCTTTTCCGTTCCAAAACCATAACATTGAATTCCCCGGTACTCGTGGCCAGAACCACGCCGTACTGCATCACGTCCTGTCTGGCGCTGCTGCTGGGCTGCTCCGCACCCTCCTCGCCTACCGGCGATCCGAGAGTCAGCTCGGCCTTCTCGGCAGGCTCGCTGCAGGTGCTGATTACCGGGGTGCCCGAAGGGGCCGCCGCCGGGGTCGTAGTGACCGGTCCGGGGGCTTACCGGGCCGAGCTGCCGGGCAGCACGCTGCTCACCGGTCTGGTCGAAGGGGAATACACCATCGTCGCCGTTCCGGTCGCGAGTTCTGGGGACACCCTTCTCCCCTCGCCTTCCTGGCAACGTCTGACCGTCCCGGCCGGCGACACTCCGGAGATCCGCAGCGTGGGGTATGGGACCGCCGCCCGGCAGCGGGGGACGCTCAACTTCCGGGTGGACGGGATGTATCTCACCCAGGCGACCCAGGTCTACGCCGGTTCGGTTCCTCTGGTCGCCGGCCGGGACGCCTATCTCCGGGTGTTCGTCCTGAGCGACCTGCCCAACACCGCGCAGCCGGAGGTGCAGGTCCGCCTGTACCACGGGTCGCTCCTGGTGGCGACCTACACGATTCCCGCTCCCGGCCCCGGAGTTCCCTCCGCGGCAACCGAGACCTTGCTCTCGTCATCGTGGAACGTGCGAGTGCCCGGCGGGCTGGTTCAGCCGGGTTTGCGGGTCTCCGCCGAAGCGGATCCCGGGAACAGCATCGCCGAAACCAGCGAATCCGATAACCGATACCCGGGAGCGGCTGCCGGCCGAGCCGTCGACGTCCGGGTGCTGCCGGCCTTCGCCATTCGCCTGGTCCCCATCCGGCAGGCCAGTGGCCTCCAGGGCGACGTCACCGAGGGAAACCGCGACGGGTTCCTGTCGGAGGCGCGGGCCATGCTTCCCATCCGCGCGCCGGACGCCGCGGTGCGCGCGGTGTACACCACTTCGGCTCCGCCGCTCCAGTCGGGGAATCAGAACGGGGCCTGGGGCATGGTCCTGAGCGAGCTGGCGGCGCTCCGCCGGATCGAAGGGGGCACCCGCTACTACTTCGGCGTGGTGAAGACCGGCTACAGCAGCGGAATCTCAGGGATGGGATACATCGGTGGCAGCACCCGCACCGCGATCGGATGGGACGCGAAGGGAAGGGCGGCCCATACGATGGCCCACGAGCTGGGCCACCTCCTGGGTCGCAGTCATGCTCCCTGCGGGAACCCGAGCACCTCCGATCCCGGGTTCCCCTATGGCGGCGGTGCCATCGGTGTCCACGGCCTCGATGTCCTGACCCTCAAGGTCAAGCCGGTCACCGTCTCCGACGTGATGGGGTACTGTCCTCCAAGCTGGATCAGTGATTACAACTGGACCGGGATGATGGCCTTTCAGGGCGCATCCGGCGCGGCCGGGTTGCTGGAATCCTCACCGGCATCGGAAGGCTTGCTCATCTGGGGGCGGATTACCCCCGACCAGGTGGTGCTCGAGCCGGCCTTCCGGGTGCAGGCCCCGGCCGATCCGTTTCCGCAGAGCGGCCCCCACAGCCTCGATCTGCTGGCCCCGGATGGAAGCGTGCTCCGCACCATCCGGTTCGAAGCTCCGGAGGTGTCCGACCTCCCCGGTGGGGCGGAGCGGCACTTTGCCTTCATCCTCCCGCTCGACTCCGATTCCGGTCGGTCACTGGCCGGGTTCGCGGTGCGGAGCGGCAACCTCCGCGCGACCCGGGCCGTCCCCCCGAACCAGGATGCGGATCCGGAGCTCCGGCTTACCCGGGTGAATTCCGGTCAGGCGGAGCTCCGGTGGAACGCCGCGAGATACCCCATGGTGCTGATGCGAGATCTCGCGACCGGTGCGATCGTCTCCCTGGCCCGGGGGGGCGCGGTACGGGTACCCGCCGCCGGCACCAGTGATTTCGGGCTCATCTTTTCCGACGGAGTCCATTCGGTCACCCGCCAGGGACGCCTCCTCCAGTAACCCCGCGCCGCCGCCCTTACATTTCAAGCATGACCACCCCTTCCGCCGTCCTGGTTACCGGTGCAGCAACCGGCATCGGTGAACGATGCGCCCTCCGGCTGGCCCAGCAGGGATATCGGGTCTTCGCCGGCGTGCGCACCGCGGAAGCGGGGGCACGCCTCCGGGAGGCCGCCGGCCCCCGGCTGCACTGGCTGCTGCTCGACGTGACCGATGAGGCGATGATCGCCAAGGCGGTGGATATCGTGCGCGCGGTGCAGGAAGACCAGGCCCTCGCCGGACTGGTCAACAACGCCGGGATCGCCGTGGGCGGTCCGCTCGAGTACCTGCCGGTCGAGCGGCTGCGGACCCAGCTCGAGGTCAATGTCATCGGGCTCCACGCGGTCACCCAGGCGTTTCTTCCGCTCATCCGGAACGGCCGCGGGCGCATCGTGCACATCGGCTCCGTTGCGGGGCGGCTCGCCTCGCCTTTTACCGGGGCCTATGCGGCATCCAAGCACGCGGTCGAGGCGCTGACCGATGCGCTCCGGCTCGAGCTGGGTCCTGAGGGCATCCAGGTGGCGGTCATCGAGCCGGGCCAGATCCGGACCCCGATCTGGGAGAAGGGCCTGGCGGAGTTCGAGTCGATCGAATCGCGGTTCAGCGAGGACGGCATGGCTCGCTACCGGGGCCGGCTCCTGGCGCTCCAGTACATCGTGCAGCGGGCCCGGGTGCACTCCCTCTCCCCCGATGCGGTGGCCGATGCGGTGATCCACGCGCTGGAATCTCCCACGCCGCGGACCCGCTACGTGGTAGGGGGCGACGCGCGCATCCGGCTCTGGCTCTCCCGGCTGCTGCCCGACCGCGCAATGGACGCGCTGATGCACAAGGCATTCGCCCGGCTGGAGCGACGGGTTTCATGACCGGGCTGCGCCGTTTCGGGTATCTCGCACTCCTGCTCCTGGCCGGCTGTCTCGACGAGCGGCCGTTCGGGTCCACCGGTCCGGGAGACGATGGGGTCGCGGTGACCCCGCGGACCCTCTTCCTCGAGCCGGGAGGGACCGCCCGGTTATTCGGCCAGGCCGGACCCCGTGGTGGCGGCAGCGTGGTATGGGAAAGCTCCGATCCTACGGTGGTGAGCGTGAACGCCGAAGGGATCGTGACGGCGATCATGCCGGGCAGCGCCGAAGTACGCGGGGAGAACGCCCGGGGGAGCGGCCGGACCCGGGTGACCGTGATCGCCGCGACTGCATCGTTGCGCACCTGGCAGCTGGCCCAGCGTTCCCCGAGCGATGTCTCGCTGCTGGGAGCCTGGAGCGCGGATTCCCTCACCAGTTTCGTGGTGGGACAGGCCGGCACCATCCTGCGCACGGTCGACGGGGGTCTCACCTGGACCCGGATGAACTTTCCCGACACCGGCGTCGATCTGGTGGGAGTCTGGGGGAGCTCCACCAGCGACGTTTTCGCCGTCGGCACCTTCGGAAGCATTTTTCGGTTCAACGGGCAGTCCTGGCTCCGGATGAACAGCCCGACCGGCAACACCCTGCTGGAAGTCTGGGGGCTGGCGCCCGACGACGTCTATGCGGTCGGGGTGGGCGTCGCGCTCCGCTACGACGGGGCCGTGTGGCGAGCCCTTTCCGGAACCGAAGCCGCGGAGCTCTGGACCGTCTGGGGTACCGATCGCTCGAACATTTTCGCGGCGGGACAGAACGGGGTCCTCTTCCGGCTCGAAGGCACCCACTGGGTGCCGATGCAGAGCCCGACCAGCCTTCTCCTGCTCGGCCTGTGGGGCACCCATCCGTCCAACGTCTACGCGATCGGGATCCAGGGCACTCTGTTGCAGTTCGACGGCGCCCGGTGGCGGCTGGTGCCGCTCCCGACCCGGGTCGACCTGTTCGCGATCTGGGGAACCAGTGCGGGGAGCGTGCTGGCGGTCGGCAACAACGGGGCGATCGTGCTGTTCAACGGCTCGGCCTGGACCCTGGCTCCCCAGACCGCGTCGGCGGAACACCTTCGCGCCGTGCACGCGTCACCCTCCGGCGGCTTCGTCGCGGCGGGGTGGAGCGGAACCACCCTCCATCGCGAGAGCAACGGCTGGCGGCTGGGCACCTCGGGCCCGGCGCTCTTCGATGTGGCCGAGGGGCCCGGCGGAATCCGCTATGCCGTCGGCAACGCGGGAGCCGTCTTCGCCGGGAGCGGCTCGAGCTGGACCCGGCTTCCCGGTCCTACCCGGCAGACCCTCTATGGTGCGGCCCACCAGCAGGGCCGGCTGGTCGTCGTGGGAGACAGCGGAACGATCCTCCGCTACGACGGCGCCCACTGGCAGGATGAATCCATTCTGGCGCGCCGGCTGCTCCGGTCGATCTGGACCCATCCTTCCGGGGCCGCGTTCATCGTCGGGGAGGAAGGAACCGTGGTTCAGCGCAACGGCAGCGGCTGGACGACATCCCCTCCGGTCACCACCCGATTCCTGAGGCACGTCTTCGGGTTCGATGCCAGCCACGTCTACGCGGTGGGCGACAGCGGGACCACCCTCTTCTGGGACGGCGGAGAATGGAATGACATGGGGCTCTCGAGCAACGCGCTGCTCCGCAGCGTCTGGGGCACGGCGCCCGACGATCTGTTCGCAGTGGGTTCGGGGGGAGCCATCTTCCGCTACGACGGCGCGCGCTGGTACGCAATGCAGAGCCCGACCCAGCTGGAGCTCCGCGCCGTGTGGGGTTACGGTCCCACCGAAGTCTACGCGGCGGGCGAGGATGGTATTCTGCTGCGATTCAACGGCAGCACCTGGAGCGTCCAGTCCAGCCAGCAATTCCGCTCCCTGATTCTCGCGCTGGAGCCCGGCGCCGACGGAAGCCTGCTGGCCGTGGGCGCGCGCGCGATGGTACTGCGAGGTGAGCGGTAAGACGTGAGAGGTGAGACGTGAGACGGGTCTCCTTCTCACGTCTTACGTCCTACGTCTCACCTTTCACCGTACCGCAGAACTACTGCCTCTCCGCGCCCACCCTGCAACGTCACCACCACCAACCGGTCATAGTCGGTGTCGGCCAGTGGGGTGAGCTTGACCCCCGCAAGCCGCTCCACGATCAGATGAACCAGGTTGCTGTGACTCGCCACCACCGCCCGGCTGCCCGGCGGAAGGGCGCGGATTTGCCGGACCAGGGAGTCCAGCGCGGCGGCGGGGATGACCTGAGTGGTAACCCCCCCGGCGGCGGCCAGCGGCGCCACGGTTTCCTGGGTTCGCTTGAACTCCGAGGCAAAGGCTGCCGCGATCCGGGCATCTCCCAGCACCCGCGCCAGGACCTCGGCTCGCTTGCGGCCTTCCGCGGTCAGCGAGGGATCGGGAGTCTCGGGGCCCTTCTCGGCGTGGCGAACCACGAAGACCGTGACCGGAGCGGCCGGCGCCTGGGCCGCCGCAACGGTGACCGGAACAGACAGGAGGAGCGTCAGCGCCGCGAGCAGATGCCGGATCATTCCGAAATGCCTTTCTCCGAAAGGAGGGTTACAGGTCCGGGCGGGAGGGCAGCACCACATTGGCCACCAGCAGCCCGACCACCAGGGCGATGGCGGTGACCAGGGCGCTCATCGCAGTGTCGATCCCGGCTACCACGCTCCGGTCCATCAGGGCGGCGATGCTGCGAAACCCGATGCTTCCAGGCACCAGCACCAGGATTCCGGGAGCCACCACCACGCTTGCGGGGCGGGAGGTACGGGTCGCGAACAGCCATCCCGCCACCGCGACGCCGAAGGATCCGAAGAACGGAGCCATCTCGGGACCCACCACCAGGCTTCCCAGCCGGGACGCGAGAATCGAGACGCATGCCCCCAGCACGATCCAGGGAATATCGCGCCGGTCGGCCTTGAGGAGCACCGCGAACGCCAGTGCCGCGGCCACGATCGCCACCCAGATATAGCTGAGCGGGAGCCCTTCCGGCGGCGTCACCGGTGCGGGGCCGAAGCCGAGTCCCGCCACCCGGGTCCCCAGGGCGGTGCCGAAACCGATCCCCAGGAAGACGATGAATGCGCCCGCCGCGCGCGCCGTGCCCGATGACAGGTGTCCGCTGGCCAGCTCCCCCATGGCTCCCACCAGCATGAGACCCGGAAGCAGCACGACCAGGCCGCCCAGAATCGCGGTGGAGACCGACACGTTGCCGAGCAGGACGCCCGCGGCGGTCGCCAGCAGCGCGACCACGAACGAGGCGACGGTCGCGAAGATCCGCTCCAGGGTTGGATGGCGCTCCGCCACCAGCGCCAGGAGGCCAGTCACCAGGCCGAGGGCCGCGGCCAGCACGATCTCCCGGGGGCCGCCGCCGAAGAAGGCGGCGGATGCCCCGGACGAAAGACTGAAGGCGGCCGTGGTGAGCAGCCGGGAGTACGGCGAGCGCGACTCGGCCACCGCTCGGAGCTGAGCGGCCCCGGTCGCGGGATCGAGGGTGCCGTCGAGGACCCGATCCAGCACGGTCTTGATCCCCGCCAGGCGCCCCAGGTTGGGGCCCTCGGGCTCGACCCGGAGGAGGTAGGTGCGCTGCCGCTCGTCGTGCCCGAACGCGGCGAACATCGAGGTCGGGGTGGTGAAGAACTCGCCCGGCACGCCGAGCTTCGCCGCGGCGAGCTCGAGGAGCTCCTCGAGGCCCTGGGAGGAGTGACCGGCGCCGTGCAGGGCACGCCCCAGGGCAAGCAGGAAGCTCACCCGCGGATCGGTCGCCGTCTCGGCGGTGTTCCACTTCGCGGGAAGCGGGGCCGGGGCCATGGGGTTGGAAGGCACGGCGGAAGATAGCCGGGGTGTGGATTGATTCGATTCAGGCGTCACACTAATACGATGAGCGGCGCAAAGGCGCAAAGGCGCAACGACGCAACGACGCAAGGTGACTCATGAACCTCCGTATGCTACAACTCTCGGCAGGTGCCGCACTGGTCGCCGCCTGCGCGACCAACCCGGCCACCGGCAAGAGCGAAATCTCTCTGGTCAGCGAAGGTCAGGAAATCGAGATGGGCAACCAGATGCTGGTCGCCGCCCGGGCCACGCTCGGGGTCTATCCCGACTCCGGGTTGCAGCGATATGTGCGAGGCATCGGCGCCGGCCTGGCGGCCGCCTCGGAGCGTCCCGGCCTCCCCTGGGTATTCGAGGTCGTGGAAGATCCGGAAGTAAACGCGTTTGCGGCGCCGGGAGGGAAAATCTTCGTAACCCGCGGGATCCTGGCGTTCTTCGGCTCCGAAGCGGAGCTGGCCGGGGTGCTGGGACACGAGATCGGCCACGTGACCGCGCGGCACTCGGCCCGGCAGATGACCCGGGAGCAACTCGCCGGCATCGGGCTGATCGCGGGCTCCATCCTCTCGTCCACCGTCGCCCAGAACGCCGGGGCGCTCCAGCAGGGGCTGGGCCTCCTCTTTCTCAGCTACAGCCGGGGCGACGAATCGCAGGCGGATGAGCTGGGATTCCGCTACATGCGCCGGCAGAACTTCGATCCCCGCGAAATGTCCAACACCTTCCAGACCCTCGCCCGGGTGGGAGAGCTGTCCGGGGGCGGCAAGGTGCCGACCTGGGCGTCGTCGCATCCCGATCCGGGCGACCGGTTCCAGAAGGCGCAGGAGCGCGCCGCGACGGTACCCCCGGACAGTCTCCGGAGCGTGGTCATCAATCGCGACCGGTATCTTCAGGCCATCGACGGCATCGTGTTCGGCGTCAATCCGCGGCAGGGTTACTTCGAATCGGGCCGCTTCTACCATCCCGACCTGCGGTTCCGGATCGACTTCCCCTCCCAGTGGCAGACCCAGAACCGGGCCGACGCCGTGCTGGCGGGAAGTCCCCAGAACGACGCGATCATGCAGCTCTCCCTGGGCGGGAGCGAGACGCCCGATGCGCTGCTCCAGAAGTTCGCCCAGCAGCAGGGCGTACAGATGAGCGGGGGACAGCGAGTCACCGTGAACGGACTCCAGGCGGCGACGGCGGAATTCCAGGCCCAGGACCAGCAGGCCGGTGTCGTAGCGGGGCGGGTCATGTACGTCCGGCTGGGCACCACCACCTACCAGCTGCTGGGCTATGCCGTGGGAGCGCGGTATCCGGGGTACTCGGGCCTGATGAGCCAGTCGATGCAGAGCTTTGCCCCGCTCACCGATCCCACGGCACTCAACAAGCAGCCGGTGCACCTGCGGCTGGTGCGGCTTTCCCGCGCCATGACCATCGAGGAGTTCCACCGACAGTATCCCTCGCCGGTACGCATTGAGCTCATCGCCGCGATCAACGGGGTGAGTCCGGGCGCCACCTTGCCGGCGGGAACAATGGCGAAACGAGTGCAATAAAAGGGAACAGGCAACAGGCAGCTGGCAGCAGACAGGGATTGGGGGTTGGGGATTGGGGGTTAGGGTACTTCCCCAATCCCCAGCCCCCAATCCCCAACCCCTCACATCCGCGTAGTTCGCCTCTTGAGAAAATCCATCAGAATGAATTGTCCCAGCGTCATGGTATTGGTGAAGTAGGCCTTGCCTCGGCAAATCGCCGCCACCTGCTTGACGAATTCGACCAGGGCGTGGTCGCGGGCCAGCATGAACGTATTGATCATGATCCCGCTGCGGCGGCAGAGGCCGACTTCCCGGTAGGTGGCCGCGAGGATGCGGGGATCGAGCCCGGCGGAATTGATGTACACCTGCCCGTTCGGCAGGGTCAGCGCCGAGGGCTTTCCGTCGGTGATCATGATCACCTGCTTCATGTCCTTCTTCTGCCCGGTGAGGATCCGCCGGGCCAGCTTGAGGCCCTCGGCGGTGTTGGTGTGCCACGGTCCCACCTTGGCCTCGGGCAGGGCGCCCAGGGGAATTTCCTCCGCCGAGTCGTGGAACAGCACCACCCGGAGCGAATCGCCGGGGTACTGGGTCCGGATCAGGTGGGTCAGCGCCAGGGCCACTTTCTTGGCCGGGGTGAAGCGATCCTCCCCATACAGAATCATCGAATGGGAACAATCGAGCATCAGCACCGTCGCCGCCGAGGAGCGGTACTCCGCCTGGTGGACCCGGAGGTCTTCGTATTCCAGGTTCAGCGGCATCGCGAGTCCTTCCCGCGCGATGGCGCTCGCCAGCGTCGCCGGGACGTCGAGGTTCAGCACGTCGCCGAACTCGTAGATCTTGCTGGCCCCTTCCGATTCCACCCCGGTGGCGAGATGGGGGGTCTCATGGGAACCGAGGCTCGATTTGCCGATGCTGCCCAGCAGATTCTTGAGGGTCTTGTAGCCGAGAAAATCCATGCCCTTCTCGGTCAGGTTGAACTGGACCTCCCGCGCCGCCGACGCCGCCTGCCCCGCCGGCCCGAGAAGCGGGGTGTACCCCTCCGGCACCTTGGGCGCTTCCTTGACGTTGAGATAGCCTTCCTCGATGAGCCGCTGCACGATCGAGTCGAGCAGCTCGCCCAGCTGGCGCTCCAGGTCGCGGTCCCGCTCCGGATCGCCGGTCGAATCGCCCCGGAGCAGCTTCATCATGTCGGGGGTGAGCTGGCCCGATTCCATCAGGGCGCGGAGGATCGCCTCCCGGAGCCCGTCGAGCGAACGGTCCCCGGCTTCGCCCGGCTCGGCCCACCAGGGCCAGTCGCCCGGGCCGCCGGCAAAACCGGACTGGAGCAGGAAGTCGCCCAGCTGGTCCAGCAGCGCCTGGAGATTGACGGCGTCGGCCAGACCGGGAACGTGCTTCTGGTACGTCGTGTAGCGCACACTGCCTCGATACTGCGTCAACGGTGAACGGTCAACGGTCAACGGGACCTGCCTTCAAGATACTATCTTGATGCATGACGGCTCCCCAGGAGAGCATTTCCCGCTCCCCGCTTCCCGCTCCCCGCTCTCCGTCGTTTGGCGCCCTCCGCAACCCCAATTTCCGTCGCTTCATCTTCGGGCAGTTCGTCTCGCTCTGCGGCACCTGGATGCAGACCGTCGCGCTGGGCTGGCTCGCGCTCCTGCTGACCGATTCCGCGCTGCAGGTGGGACTGGTGACCTTCTTCAGCGCCCTCCCGGTCCTGCTCTTCACGCTCTATGGGGGCGTGGTGGCGGGACGGGTGAACAAGCGCCGGGTCCTGCTGGTGCTTCAGTCGCTCTTTCTGGCCGAAGCGCTGGCGCTGGGATTCCTCACCGCGTTCGACGCCATCACCATCCAGTGGGTCTATGCGCTGTCGCTGGCCGGCGGTCTGATCAGCGCCTTCGAGATCCCGGTCCGGCAGGCCTTCCTGGGCGATCTGGCGGGCCGGGAGCATCTCATGAGCGCCATCGCGCTCAACTCCTCGGCCTTCAACCTGTCGCGGGTGTTCGGCCCGGCGCTGGCCGGGATGCTGCTGGCGTCGGCGGGCGCGGCGGCCTGCTTCTTCGTGAACGCCGCGAGCTTCCTCGCCGTGCTGATCAGCCTGTTCAGGATCACCCCGGATCTGCCCTCCAGCACCGGCACCCGCCGCACCGGGCTGGGCGACGGCATGCGCCACGTGTTCGGCTCACCCTGGCCCCGCACCCTGGTGATCCTCACCGGCATCTTCACCGTGTTCGGGGTTTCCTTCGTCGCCATTCTTCCGGTCTATGCCCGGGATACCCTGGGCACCGGGGCGGGTGGCTACGGCGCCCTCACCTCCGCCTTCGGGATCGGGGCCGCGGCCGCGGCCATTTCGATCGCCGCGCTGGGCCACCGGCTGCCGAGGGAGCGGGTGCTCCTCTGGGCCGGCACCGGCTTCGCCTCCGCCATCTTTCTGCTGGGGCTCTCCCGCCAGTTCGCCCTGGCCTTTGCCGTCCTGCTGCTGGCCGGACTGTCGGCGGCGCTCAACGCCATCCTCACCAACACCATGCTGCAGACCGAGGCGCCCGATGATCTCCGGGGCCAGGTCGTCGGCTTCTACAGCTTTATCGTCGTGGGCCTGGCGCCCGTCGGATCGCTTCAGGCGGGGTGGCTGGCGGAACACCTGGGCGCCGGGAGCGCGGTGCTGCTGGGTGGCTCGGTTTGTCTGGTGGGTACGCTGTGGGCCTGGTGGCAACTGGGGAGGACCCTATGATCGTGACCGTGTCGCGACAGATCGGCGCCGGGGGCAGCGAGATCGCGAGCCGGGTAGCGGCGGCGCTGAAATTTCGCCTGGTGGACAACGAGCTGATCGACCGGGTGGCCCTCCAGGTGGGGCTCTCCCGTACCCAGGTGGCCAACCGGGAGGAGCGCGCTCCAGGGTTTCTGGAACGGCTGGTGCGGGCGCTCTCCCGCTCGGTGCCCGAGCTTCAGAGCACGCCGGCGGACCGTCCTCCCGAGCCGGAGGAGAAATCGCTGGTGGCGGCGACCGAGAAGGTGGTGGCCGACCTTGCCGCGGAAGGACGGGTGGTACTGGTGGGTCGGGCCGCGCCCGCGGTGCTCTCCGGCACCCACGACGCGCTGCACGTCAAGATCGTCGCTCCGGTCCCCTTTCGGATCGGGCGGATCCGGGAGGCCGACCGGGTGGATGAGCGGGAGGCGGAGCGCCGGCTCCGGGAGTCGGATGCCAACCGGGCCCGCTACCACCGCCATCACTACGGACGCGACTGGGGCGATCCGGCGAACTACCACATTGTGCTGAATACCGGGATGCTCGGCATCGAAGGCGCGACGGACATCATCGTCGCCAGGGCCAGAGCAATGTGGGGTGAGACGTGAGACGTGAGAGGTGAGACGTGAGACGTGAGACGGACATCTCACATCTCACGTCTTACATCTTACGTCTCACGGCGGCCCAGCCAATTTCCTCACTCCTCGAGATCCTTTTCTGGGCCGCCAGCGCCTCCAGCGCCAGCTCGCAGGCGGCCACCTCCACCGGCTGGTCGCCCACCTCGGCCAGCTCCAGGTCGTGCACCAGGCCGAGCAGCTCGGGCACCAGGGCGAATGCCTTGACCGCCACTCCGGCGCGCTCGTCGCCCCCGATCTTGAGCGCGGCGCCCTGGTCGAACCAGGCCACGATGCGATCGAGCCGCTCGTCGTCGTCGTCGCCCAGCCGGTCGCTGAAGGTCCGGAGCGCGGCGCGCCGGATCAGCTCCTTGGCGATGGCTTCGGCCCCCTGGAGCTCGCCCTCGTACTCCAGCTCCAGCTTGCCGGTGATGGAGGGGAGCGCGGCGTAGAGATCGGCGATCCGGGGGACCGACTCGGTTTCCTGATGGGCCAGCGCCCTCCGCTCGGCGCTCGAGACCGCGTTCTCCAGCACGCTGATCGGGAGCCGCTGGCTCACCCCGGAGCGGCGGTCCACCCGCTTGTCGCCCCGCGCCTCGAAGGCGATCCGCTCGACCACCTCGCGAATCAGCTCCGGGATCCGGGCCCTGGGCGCGCCGGCGTCGCGCTCGGTCCAGGCCTCCTGCCAGGTGATCGCCATGCCCAGCTCGACCGAGCGGGGATAGTGGGTGATGATCTCCGAGCCGATCCGGTCCTTGAGCGGGGTGATGATCTTGCCCCGCGCGGTGTAGTCCTCCGGATTGGCGGTGAAGCAGAGCAGGACGTCGAGCGGCAACCGGACCGGATATCCTTTGAGCTGCACGTCGCCTTCCTGCATGATGTTGAACAGCCCGACCTGGATCTTGCCCGCCAGATCGGGGAGCTCATTGATGGCGAAGATGCCCCGGTTGGCCCGGGGCAGCAGCCCGAAGTGCATGGTGAGCTCGTCGGACAGGACGTGGCCCCCCCGGGCGGCCCGGATCGGGTCGAGATCGCCGATCAGGTCGGCGATGGTGACGTCGGGCGTCGCCAGCTTCTCGACGTACCGGTCGTGGCGATGCACCCAGCCGATCGGGGTCGCGCCACCATCCTGCTCCAGCCGTTCCCGTCCGTACTTGCTGATGGGGCCGAAGGGATCGTCGTTCACTTCGCTGCCCGCGATGATGGGGAGCCATTCGTCGAGAAACCCGGTGAGCCCCCGGAGGATCCGGCTCTTGGCCTGGCCCCGGAGCCCCAGCAAAATGAAATCGTGGCGGGCCAGCAGGGCATTCACGATCTGGGGAAGCACCGTGTCCTCGTAGCCGTGCACGCCGGCGAAGAGCTCCTCGCCGCCGGCGATCGCCCGAAGGAGGTTCTCCCGGATTTCATCCCGCACCGAGCGGCCCCGGAGCGGGGGCCTGCCCCAGGGACTCTCTTCCAGGGCGCGGAGGGTGGCGGGCAGGTTGGTTGGGGAAGGCATTTAGCTCGCAGGAATTGAGGTAGTCAGTGGTCAGAGATCAGGGATCAGGGATCTTGGATCAGGGTTGTCTTGCTGACCCCTGACCACTGACCCCTGATCACTAGGATCAACTCACATCTCCAAAGGGCAACGCAACCACCCGGGCCTGGCGCTCACCAGCCCGAAGCATCGCGCCGTTCTCGACCTCGCGCCGCACCAGTGCCAGGCCGAGCACTCGATCTTCGAGGATCAGCGCGGTGGCCAGCCGCCCCACGTCCTTGGCGCCGGCTTTCAGTACCCGATCTTCCGGCGGCTCGGCACCCTCCAGCACCACGCCGCGCAGGGTGCGGTTCACGTGACCGCGAAAATGGACCCGGGCCACGGTCTCCTGCCCGGTGTAGCAGCCTTTGGTATAGGAGACGCCGCCGATCTCCTCGAAGCGGACTTCCTGGGGCAGAGTTTTTTCGTCGATCTCCCGGTTCAGCGTAGGCCACCCGGCCAGGACCCGGGCGGCGGCGAGATCGGACTGGTGACCGCAGCAGGCAGTGCCGGCCGGAAATGAAGCAGCGATCGCATCGAGGTCGGCCGTGGGGCCAAGACAGAGGACCCGAAACGGCGCCGGCTCGGTTCCGCCGGCCAGGATGGGTCCTGCGGGCCCGGTTCGCAGCACCTTTCCCGCGCCCGGTACCTCCCGTCCCAGTGCCCGCGCCAGGCGCTCCGGCGCGGTGCCGCCGATCATCCAGATTGCAGCCCAGCTGTCGGAGAGATCGATGGTCCGGGCCAGCCGGGGCGGCAGGGTTCGGCTCAGCAGGGCGAGCATCGCAGTGCGGGCTCCCGAGTCGAACACCAGGATGAAACCAGTCTCTTCCCGGAGCACCCAGGCATCGGCGATGACCATGCCCTTGGGTGTCAGCACCGCCCCGTAGACCAGGGAATCGTCGCCCGGGGCGGCGAGATCCTGGGTCAGCAGGCCCTGGAGGCAGGTGAGCGCCCCGGGGCCTTCGACCCGCAGCACCGCCGGGTCGTCCCGAACCATCACGGTACCGGAGCGAAGCAGCTTGAGGCGAGCCAGCGGAAGTGAAAAGTCCAGCGGCATGGCAGGAAGGTAAGCGGTTAGTGCTCCGCTCCGGCGTAGGACCAGTCCAGCAGCTCGACGGGATGGACGACGCCGATGGGAAGGCCGGCAGCGCGAAGCCCCGCGCCGATCTGCATCAGGCAGCCGGGATTCCCGGTCGCCACCAGCGCGGGACGGGGATCGGCGGTCGCGAGTGCCTGGATCTTGTCCTCGAGGACCGCCCGCGACATCGCGGGCTGCAGCAGCGAGAAGATGCCGGCGCTTCCGCAGCAGCGATCGGAGCCGGGGAGCCGCCGCACCATCAGCTCGGGAATCGCCGCGAGCAGCTGGAGCGGTGCGCCGCCCACCCCCTGGGCATGCTCCAGGTGGCAGGGGGCGTCATAGGCCACTTCGATGGGAAGCGGCGCGCCCGGCAGGGGACCGGTGGAGGCCAGCAGCTCGGACACGTCCCGCACCCGGGAGCCCATCTCGACCGCTGCCGGGCTGGAATCGAGATGGGCGGCGTCGCGCAGCAGCGCGCCGCACCCCGCGCTGTTGACGGCGATGAAATCAGCCTGGCCGCGAAAGGCGGCGGCATTGCGGGTCACCAGCTCCCGGGCGGCTTTCCGGTCTCCCGCGTGCTCGTGCAGGGCCCCGCAGCATTCCTGTCCTCGAACCTCGACCACCCGGTATCCGTTGCGGGTGAGAGTGCGGCGGGTGGCCTCGTGAACCCGGCGGAAGAGCGTGTTCATGACGCATCCCGTGAAGAGTGCGACGGTAGGTCCGGATGCTTCCTGCGAGGGGTCAGTGGTCAGTGGTCGGTGGTCAGGGGACTGCCTTTCCCGCGACCTCTGACCCCTGACCCCTGACCACTGCCCACTGCTCGCCAACATCCCCATCGCGAACCCAACCCGGCTCTTTCCCGCCAGGATGCCGGGTAGCCCGGTCGCCCTGAGCCATCTCGCCAGCGTGAAGGCGGGGCGCCAGGCGGCAGGGCGCCGGAATACCGCCAGCGTGAGCCGGGCCAGCGGCGGAAGTCCGTTCGTGTCGGCCAGGAGCTCCCGGGCGGCTTCCAGTCCCCGGCCGTAGCCCACCCCGGCGGGGCAGACCGGCTCGCAACCGCGGCACCCCAGACAGGCGTCGAGGTGCTGCCGCACCGCGGGATCGTCGGCGGCGAGCTCGGCCCGCTCCAGCGCCCGCATCAGCAGGATCCTGCCCCGGGGGGAGTCGCTTTCGTCACCGGTCGCGAGGTAGGTGGGACAGGCGGGCAGGCAGAATCCGCAGTGGACGCAGGGATCGAGGGCTTCGAAACCCCCTCTACTCATCCCGAGGGCCTTCCAGCGCCACCGCGAAGGTGGGGTCGGGATCGAAGGTGCTGCGCAGCTTGGAGACCAGCCGGCCCACGCCTTCGCGATAGGCGCCGAAGTGCCCCAGGGCGCTGCGCAGCGGCCAGGGAGCCCGCTCCAGGGTCAGGGGAATCTCCCGCTCCGCGGCCAGCCGGCGCACCTCGCGAATCGCGTCGACCGGGCCGTCTCCCGACCAGCGCAGCATTCCCTGTCCCGGGCCGGCCGACACGAGCCCGGTGTCGAGATGATCCTCGAGGAGGTCGATCATCTCGTCCTGGCCGTCGGGAAACACCCCGAGCCGGAAGCTGACCGGGCCGGCCAGCGCGCCCCGTGCGGTGGCGTGCCAGAGTGCGTCGGCCGTTTCGGGAGCGAGCCGGGCCCAAGGCGTTTCCGCCGATTCCAGGGCGCGGGTGACTTCGGACTCGACCGCCTCGACCGTGCCGGTCAGCTCGAGCGCCAGCACCCACTCCGACTCGGCGGCCAGCGCGGGCGAGAACAGCTCGAGCGCCGACGCGGCGAGCTGTTTTTCCATGAGCATCCGCGCCTGGTGGGTGAGGAGGTCGCGTTCTCCCCGCGCCACCAGGGTGGCCCGGAGCGCGGGCAGGGCGCGGAGCCGCAGGTGAAGCTGGGTAATCACCCCGAATGCCCCAAACCCGCCGACCTGAAGCTTGGTGAGGTCGTACCCGGCCACATTCTTCACCACGCTCCCGCCCGCCCGGATCACCCTGCCGTCTCCGGTCACGATGGTGCCGCCCAGGATATGGTCGCGCACCGGACCCAGTCCGTGGCGCAGCGGTCCCGCGGTGCCGGTGGCCACGATCGATCCGAGGGTTCGATCGGGACGACCCGGCGGATCGAGCGCGAGCCAGGCGCCCACCGCGTGGAGCTCGCGCTGGATCGCGGCCAGCGCGGCGCCGGCTTCCACGGTAGCCACCAGATCGGCGGGTGCCACCTGGACGATGCGGGACAGCCCGGTGGTCGCCAGCGCGACGTCCGCGGGGGCATCCGCCGGCATCCACGACGCCTGGCCCTCGACCCGCACCCGCCAGCCATTGCTGTGCGCCAGGGAGCAAAGCTCCGCCACCCCCTCGGTCGAATCGGGCACGACCCGGGGGCGGCCCTCCCGGTCGCGCTCGACCATCGGCTCGCCGAAGGCATGGCGAAGCCGCATGAAGATGGAGTCGTTCACCGCCACTCCCTGCAGTAGTGCACCGGAACCACCTTGCGCGGGTTGGCCCGCTCTCCGGGATCGAAGACGCGGCGCAGGTCGCACATCGCCGCCAGGGTGTTCGCATCGAAGATAAGCGACATGTATTCCAGCTTGTCCGAGCCCACGCCGTGCTCCCCGGTAATCGAGCCGCCCGCGGCCACGCACACCGCCATGATCTCCCGGCAGGCGCGGTGGACCCGATCGGCCAGCTCCCGGTCGCGATGATCGAAGGAAATGTTGGGATGGAGATTACCGTCGCCGGCATGGAAGACGTTGCTCACCGTGAGCCCGTGCTTCCGCCCGATGCCGGTGATCTGCTCCAGCACGTCGGGCAGGGCGGAGCGGGGCACCACCGCGTCCTGCACCACCAGGTCGGGGGCGATCCGCCCCATCGCGCCGAAGGCCTTCTTCCGGCCCTGCCAGAGCCGGGCCCGCTCCAGCGGGGTGGAAGCGCTGCGGGTGCCCCGCGCGCCGGCCCGGGCCAGCAGGGCTTCGACCTGAGCGCTCTCCGCCGCGACCGCCTCGGGCCGGCCGTCGAGCTCCACCAGGAGCACCGCCCCGGCATCCACCGGGTAGCCCGCGGCGTAGATCGAGGCCTCCACCGCCCGAATGCATTCCTGGTCCATCATCTCGAGCGCGGCGGGAACGATCCCGGCGGCGATGATCGCCCCCACCGCTTCGCTCGCGGCCCGCACGGTCTCGAAGTCGGCCAGCAGGGTGCGGATCTCCTGCGGAAGCGGGGTGAGCCGCAGGGTGATCTGGAGCGCGATCCCGAACATCCCCTCGCTTCCGACGAACAGGCCGGTGAGGTCGGGACCCCAGGCCTCGCCCTGCGGGCTTCCCAGCCGCGCCAGCGATCCGTCGGGGAGCAGCACCTCCAGCGCGACAACATGGTTGGTGGTGACGCCGTACTTGAGGCAGTGCGGCCCGCCGGCATTCTCGGCGACGTTGCCGCCCAGAGTGCAGGCGCTCTGGCTCGAGGGGTCGGGCGCGTAGAACAGGCCGAAGGGGAGCACCGCTTCGCTGAGCCGGGCGTTCACCACCCCGGGTTCCACCACCGCTCGCCGCCGGGCCGGATCGAGGTGGAGGATCCGGTTGAGCCGGGTCAGCACCACGAGCACGCTGTCCCCTTCGGCGAGCGCGCCGCCGGAAAGCCCGGTGCCGGCACCGCGGGCCACCCAGGGGCAGCCGGCCCGGTGCAGGGCACGCACCACCGCAATGACCTCGTCACGGGTGCCGGGAAGCACCACCAGCCGGGGCGTGGCGGCGTGAGTGGGGAGACCGTCGCCCTCGAAGGTGCGGAGCTCCGCCTTGCGGTGCCTGACCCAGCGGGCGCCCACGATCGCGGCCAGATCCTCCGTCAGCGTCGTGGTCAGGCGACGCTCCCGTGGCCGTTGCCCTGGGCCCGGGTGTGGGTGAGGGCGCGGGCTTCGACCGAGGCGACCAGGGGAGGCAGCGCGGCGAGGAGCCGGGTCACCCGCACCGAGGCGGAGCGGATCTCCAGAAAATGCTGCAGCGCCTCGAAGTCCCACTCGAGAAACGCCGCGATGGCAAAGCTGAGCGCCGGAGCCTCCCGGGGGAGATCCACCTCGATGGCGCGATCCTGCAGCGCGTGCTGAGCCCGGACGTAGCGCTCCCCCAGGTGATGGAGCAGGGCGGTTTCGGCCTCGCTCGGGACCTGGACGTCGGGTTCATCGTCGAGCCAGTCCACCAGACCCTGGTGATAGGGTGTCGCGGCCGGGGCGGCGGCGCGAAAGGCGAATCGTCGCTCCCCGCTCACCACCACGTTGGCCCGACCGTCGGGAAGCCGCTGCGCGCCGCGCAGCCGCGCCGCGCACCCCACCACCCCCGGCTCCGGGAGCTCGGAGACCTCGCCCGGCGGCAGGATGCCGAACAGCCGTCGCTCGGCCGGGAGACCGGAGAGGTCGGCCAGCAGCTCACGATAGCGGGGCTCGAAGATGTGGAGCGGGAGGAGGGCGTGGGGGAAGAGGACGAGTCTGAGCGGGAAGAGCGCTAGCGGGGTGGTCACATGGGGAGTTTAATGAGGGGCTAGCGAGCTAGGGAGTTGGCGAGCTAGGGGTCGTCCCCCTAGCTCCCTAGCTCCCTAGTCCCTGACTCCCTACTACGCTGCTGAAGGAAAGTTACGAAGGTGTTTGACCTCCGGCGCGTTGCGCAGCTTTTCGAAGGCCCGCTCCCGGATCTGGCGGACCCGCTCCCGGGTCACCCCCAGCATGGCGCCGATGCCCTCCAGGGTAAGCGCCTCGCTGCCTTCCTCGAGTCCGTAGTAGAGCGCGAGAATGCGCTGCTCCCGCGGGGTGAGGTAGCGCCGGAACAGCGCCGAGAGGAACTCCTTGCGCAGCCCGGTATCGACCAGATCCTCGATGTCGCCGGTGCCGGTCCCGGCCACCCGCTCGCCGAACGTCGAAGCGCCGGAGTCGTGTCGCTCCACCGGGGCATCGAGGGACACTTCGACGGTGGAGACCAGCCTGGCCTGACGGATGGTTTCCACCGGCTCGTCCAGCACCTGGGCGGTTTCGGCGTCGGTCGGAGAGCGGCCCAGCTCCTGGGACAGCAGGCTCTCGATCTTGGCCATCTTCATCAGCGCCGCGTTCTGGTTGAGCGGGATCCGCACCGTCCGGGTCTGCTCGGCCAGGGCCTTGAGGACGCATTGCCGGACCCACCAGACCGCATAGCTGATGAATTTGACGCCGTGGGCGGGATCGAATTTGCGGACCGCCTTGAGCAGTCCTTCGTTCCCGATCGCCACCAGCTCCGAGAGATCGAGTCCGTGCCCCTGGAACCGCTTCACGTAGGAGATCACGAAGCGGAGGTTGGCGGTCACCAGCCGGTCGGTCGCGGCCTGGTCGCCCTTGCGGGCGCGCTTGGCGAGCCGGATTTCCTCTTTGGGATCCCCGATCATCGGCAGCTTGCGGATGTCGAGGAGGTACTGGTCGAAGGAATTGTTGGGTGCGGACTTGGATAACGCGCGTGGGGTCGAACGCTGCCGGACGTGGGACATGCCACCTCTCACGGGGTCGATGCCGCGGTTGCGAACTCGCTCGAAACTCACCCGCGAAAGCGGGTCGCGATTTGAAATGGGGGCCTGACGGACACAACGAATCTAGGGAACGATTTTTTGACGGTCAAGAGTTTGACAGTGTCCACATCACAAAACTATGCCACTCAATGGGTTCCGGATTTCCTCCACTTTGACCACATTCCGGTTATTAACATCGATGTAGTAAAACGATTGTAACTGATTGTATTGTTGGTGGTTAGGTGCTTTGAATTTGGCGCCTGATCGCGTTGATAACTCAGTAAAGCGTGGCCGAAGCACGGGCGGTCAATAGCACCGTACGAATCGTTTCGATCGAAACGGGGACCGTCCAATTGCTGTCCTCGCCAGCCATTTTTCCGATCTTTACCGGGAGCGAAAAGCGGAG
>Ga0209387_1000081_pt1 | contig 26963 bp, 25 predicted proteins | sample NCControl_FD_187515 | JGI IMG/M metagenome (GOLD analysis project Ga0209387, IMG submission 187515) | Agricultural soil microbial communities from Utah to study Nitrogen management - NC Control (SPAdes) (version 2) | ecosystem: Environmental > Terrestrial > Soil > Agricultural land | place: USA...
GACGTGATCCAGGGCACCCTGGACATGCTGATTCTCAAGACCCTGAGCCTCGAGCCGATGCACGGTTTCGGGATCGCCCGCCGGGTCGAGCAGATCTCCCGCAACGTTTTCAAGGTCAATCCCGGCTCGCTGCTCACCGCGCTCAAGCGGCTGGAGCGGGCCGGCTGGCTCGACGCCGAGTGGCGGCAGACCGAGAATGCCCGCCGGGCCCGGATCTATCGCCTGACCCGCGCCGGCCGGAAGCACCTGGAGCAGGAGACCGCCGACTGGACCCGCCGGGTCTCCGCGGTCACCCGGCTGCTCAAGGCCGAGGGGTAGACATGTCCCTCTGGCGGGAGCTGACCCGCGGCCTCCGGGCCCTCGTCCGGGGCCGGGAGACCGAGCGGGATCTGGACGACGAGGTGGAGCACTACCTGGAGCAGGCCACCGCGGCTCAGGCTGCCCGGGGGCTCGATCCCGAGGCGGCGCGCCGGGCCGCCCGGCTCGAGGTAGAGGGGCCCACGCAAATGCGGGAGCAGGTCCGCGGTTACGGCTGGGAAAACCAGGTGGAAACCCTGCTGGCCGATCTCCGCTATGCGGCGCGGCGGCTCCGCGGCGCGCCGGGCTTCACCGCGGTGACGGTGCTCACCCTGGCACTCGGCATCGGCGGCACCACGGCGATCTTCAGCGTCGTCCATCCGATTCTGTTCGAGTCGCTCCCCTATCCCGGGGCGGGGAAGCTGGTCGCGATCTGGGAAAGCGACCATATCCCCCAGACCTTCGTCACCTACCGGGAAATCGCCGAGCGAAGCCGATCATTCGAGGCGGTTGCCGTGCTCAGGGCCTGGCAGCCAACCCTGGTAGGCGGGGCGGAACCGGAGCGGCTGGAGGGACAGCAGGTGAGCTCGGAGTACTTCCGGGTGCTCGGGGTGGTGCCGGCGCTGGGCCGAGCCTTCGAGCCCGGAGACGACCGGCTCAACGGCCCCAGCGTCGTGATCCTGAGCGATCCTCTGTGGCGCCGCCATTTTGCCGCCGACCCCGGCGTGGTGGGCCGCCAGGTCACCCTGGATGAGCGGGCCTACACCGTCCTCGGCGTCATGCCGGCAGGGTTCGACAACGTGCTGGCCCCGGCTGCCGGGCTCTGGGCGCCGTTGCAGTACGGCATGTCGGAGGGCCGGGCGTTCGGGCATCACCTCAGGATGATCGGCCGTCTCGCGCCGGGCATCCGGCACGACCAGGCCGCGCGGGAAGTGGATGCGCTGGGGCGGGCGGTCGCGGCGCGGTACCCCGACGCATTCGGGAAAGGGGCAACCTCCGTCGCGGTTCCCCTGCAGCAGGACCTGACCCGGGGTGTGAAGCCGGCGCTGCTCGCCATCATCGTCGGGGTAGTGCTGGTGCTGCTGATGGCCTGCGTCAACGTGACCAATCTCCTCCTCGCGCGGGGAGTACAACGCCGGGAGGAGTTCGCGCTTCGCGCCGCGCTGGGCGCCGGACGCCCCCGGTTGATCCGGCAGCTCCTGACCGAGAGTGCGTTGCTGGCGGTCCTGGGGGGCGCGGCCGGCCTCGCAGTCGCGGCGCTCGGGGTACGGGTCCTGATTGCCTTGAGCCCGGAGAGCCTTCCGCGACTGGGCGCGGTGGAGGTGGACGCCGCAGTTTTCGCCTTCTCCCTGGCGCTGGCCGCGCTGATCGGCGTGGCATTCGGGCTGGGGCCTGCGCTGCAGGCAGCGGGCAGCGCGCCGCAGGCCGGCCTGCCCCAGGGAAATCGACACACCCCGGGCGGACATCGTCGTTTGCGCAGCGGACTGGTCGTCGCGGAGGTGGCGCTCGCGCTCATGCTGCTGGTGAGCTCCGGTCTCCTGCTCCGAAGCCTGGGCCGTCTCTTTGCCGTCCCCGCGGGGTTCGACCCGACGGATGCACTCACCCTCCAGGTGCAGACCTCGGGACAGCGCTTTGCGGACGGGGACGCCACCCAGCGGTTTTTCTCGGCCGCCCTGCAGGCGGTGCGGGCGGTGCCCGGCGTCACCCGCGCCGCCTTCACCAGCCAACTCCCGCTGAGCGGCGATCTGGATGAATACGGCGCCCACTTCGACGCCGGCCCGGCGGCTCCTGCCACCAGCCACAGCGTGTTCCGGTACGCGGTGAGCGAGCAGTATCTCGAGACCATGGGGATTCCGCTCCGGACCGGCCGCGCACTGGATGAGCGGGACCGGGCCGGCGCGCCGCGGGTGGCACTGATCAGCGAGTCGCTGGCGCGGCGCAGGTTCCCCTCGGCTTCTCCGATCGGTCAGCGGGTGCGGGTGGGCCCCGGCCCGCCCTACACCATCGTCGGGGTGGTGGGCGACGTGAAGCAGATGTCGCTGGCGCTCGACCAGGCCGATGCGGTGTACATCCCGGCGGCGCAGTGGCCCGTCGGAGACGCCTCGATGTCGCTGGTGGTGCGGGGCCAGGGCGACGTGGCGTCGCTCACCCCGGAGATCCGCCGGGTGATCTGGTCAGTTGACCCGGACCAGCCGATTCTCCGGGTCGCGACTCTGGAACGCCTGCTGGCCGCCTCCGCGGCGGAGCGCCGCTTTGCGCTGATCCTGTTCGAGGCCTTCGCCATCGCGGCGCTGGTGCTCGCGGCTGCGGGGATCTACGGAGTGCTCTCCGGCAGCGTGGCCGAGCGCACCCGGGAGATCGGGGTGCGCGCTGCGCTGGGCGCTTCACGCCGGAGCATATTGGCGCTGGTGCTGCGGAGCGGGCTGGGTCTCACCGGGCTCGGACTTCTCATCGGGCTGGCCGGCGCGGTGCTGGCCACCCGAGGCATTGAGGCCATGCTGTTCGGGGTCACTCGGCTCGATCCGGTCACCTACTTCGGGGTGCTCGTCCTCCTGGCCGGGGTTGCCCTCCTCGCCTGCTGGATTCCCGCGCGCCGGGCGATGGGCGTCGATCCGGTGACTACTCTACGTAGCGAGTAGCGAGTAGCGAGTAGCGAAGAAAAAGCTGCGGCCTCGCTCTTCGCTCTTCGCTACTCCCTGGCTTTGCGAGCAGTGAATTGATCGCGCCCAATCCGAGTCGAGAGACTCACGACCGAGTCTCCCAGCGCCTCGAACGTCAGGTGGGTCCGCCAGTACTCACGCACGAACGGATCCCGCCAGCGCACGTAGAACCCCGCCGTGCCATGGTACTCCAGGTCAGCCGTCTCCCCCTCGCCCATCTGGAGGGTCAACCCGCCGGGCCCTGCGCGGACCTGCACCGGTCCGTACAGCGGCTCGTCATAGCGTCCGGCATAGGCTCGGAGAGGGAGCGGCGGCGGCGCATCGGTCTTCATTGCCGCGATGACGCCCGCCACGGAATCCTCGGCCTCGCGTACCGCCGGCACCCTCGCCAGCGTTTCCCCGGCCCAGTCCCGGAGCGGGTAGCCCAGGTAGGTGTCCAGGATCCGATTAACGATCGCGGCGTGAATGAGCGGGACCGACCAGGTGTTTACCACGACCACCACGCCGAGGCGGTCGCGAGGCAGCAGGGTCATGTAGGCGATCTGCCCGTTGCCGTTGCCTGAATGCCAGCGCATCGGATGGCCCCGGTAGTCCATGACCTGCCAGCCCATGCCGTATCCCACCTGCGCGCTGTCCGACTCCACCAGGCGTGCTGCCCGCATGGCCGACGTGGTGGGAATGCCGGTCTGCCGGGTCTGCAGCTCGCGCATCGCCGAATCGCTGACCAGCCGCTTGCCGTCGAGGACGCCGAGGTTCAGGTGCAGCCGCATCCACCGGGTGAGATCAAGCACGCTCGATTGCACCGCGCCCGCCGGAGCGGTGGAGTGGCGCTGGGTCTCCCGGCGGACCGGCTGCTGCCGCCCCGCGTAGGTCGCATGCGACACCGCGAGGTTCGGCATGGAGGCAGCCCGCTCGTAGGACCAGGTCGTCCGCGTGAGACCCAGCGGCCTGATGATCAGGTCGCGGAGCAGGGCCTCGAAGCTGGTGCCTGCCGCCGCGGCCGCGGCTTCCCCGGCCACCGTATATCCCACGTTGGAATAGAGCATCTCCCGCCGGAGGGGCAGCGCCACCGGAAGATGGCGCATCCGCCGCAGCACCTCGGGCCGATTGATGGCGGTTCGTGCCCACATGGTGTTGGCCGACTCGAGGCCGGTCCGGTGGGAGAGAAAGTCCCGGATCGTGGCGCTGTCGGTGAGGCCAGGGGTCGGGAGCACCAGGTCCTTGAGGTGCAACCGGACCGGATCGTCCCAGCGGAGCACACCCCGGTCTACCAGGATCGCGGCCGCCGTTGCAGTGAACGACTTCGCGATCGACGCGATGTCGAAAATGGTGTGCTCGTCCACCAGGCCGGGTTTGCCCAGCTCTCTCACTCCGTACCCTTTGGCGACCAGCACCGAGTCGTTCCGCACCACGGCAATGGCCAGCCCGGGGATCTCCCCGTCAGCCAATACCTTTGCGATGTACCGGTCCAGCTCGGCGGGGAATTGCCCGGTGCCGGAACCACTTTGCTGACCGGAAAGGTGGTGGGGACCGAGGAGCGCCAGGACCGCGAGGGCGGTCGCGCCCCGGATGGGGACTAGTGCCATTTTTTTGACACATGACGCCAGCAGAAACAGTGATCGAGACATGCGAGCTCCGAGTCAGCGAGTGGTGAAGGCTCGTTCAGCGGCGTCGCGCACGGCCACGTGGCGGTCGGTGAGCCGGGGGCGGAGCCGCACGGAGAGACCCACGCCGCCCAGCCGGGCAAAGTATTCCACCGCTTCGATCCGGACCTGCCAGGCGGGATCGGTGAGCGCGGCGTCCATGGCGGCGCTGGTGCCGGGATCGGCGAGCTCCTGAAGGGCATGCGCCGCCATTGCGCGGAGCCGCCAGACCGGGTGGCCGAGCAGCTGGACCAGCCGGCTGGTTGCCCGGGGATCCCGCGCCGGGGCGAGCGCCCAGGCGGCATGGGATCGGACCCGCCAGTCAGCCGAGTCGAGAGCATCGAGCAGCGGCTCGACCAGGCGGTCGCCCATCACCTGAGATAAAGCCCAGGCCGCCCGCTCCCGAACCAGATCCTCCTCGCCGTGTGGCTCACGGTCGAGCGCGACGACCAGGAGGCGGGCGAGGGCCGAGTCGGGACCGGCGAGCGCGCGCTGGGCACCGAGTGAGACGGCGATCGAATCGATCGGCTCCAGAAGCCGCTCGCTGGTGGGACTGGCGAGCGAGTCACCCCGCCGATCGGGCTCGGCCGCGAGCAAGTCCGGACGGCTCTGGGATGGACGATCCACCGCGAGGGCCGCGGCCGGCAGGCTGAGCAGAAGGCCTAACCCGGCGAGCGCGGGAGGCATCCACCGGGGCAGGGGATCGCGGGCCACCCGCGCGTCTAGAACGGCGCGTAGCCGCGATTCGAGCTCGAGCGGCCGCGCCATCGCGGTGACCGCGCCGGGCAGCCCTTCCTCCATGCGGGCCGCATGCGCCAGAGTCAGCAGCAGGCCGGCGTACTCGCCCGGCTCGGCGCCGTTCCGGAGCACCAGGTCATCGCAGGCGTGCTCGCTCTCGGTGCGCAGCCGCCTCACCGCCGAGCGTACCAGCGGGTTACACCAATAGACGATGCCGGCCAGGTCGGCCACCAGATTGAGCAGGCAGTCGCGCCGGGTGACATGGGCGAATTCGTGGGACAGGACCTGAGACAGGCGATCGCGGGACCAGGCCAGGGCGGAAGCCGGAAGCAGCAACACGGGCCGGAACACCCCGGTCACGCCGGGAGAGCTCAATTGTTCGCTCAGGCGGAGCCGCACCGGACCTCGTATTCCCGACGAGGTGGCGACCTGGCCGACCCACCGGGACAGAACCGGGTCGTCGAGGCGATGCCCTTCGCGCAGGATCCGGCGAACCCGGGTCTCGGCGAATATGCGACGCACACCCAGAACAAGGACGCCAAGCAGCCAAAGGGCGAGCAGGGCCGAACCGGCCAGCTTCACCGCTCCGGCTCCGCGGGCGGGCTGGTTTTGCGGCTGCTGCGTCCGAGCCGTCCCGGCTCCGGCGGAACGCCCGCTGATATCGCCCGTTGCCGCCGGCGACTCCGCTCGCGGAATCGCGGGAAGTTGCCATGCGACGATGCCCAGCGAAGCCGGGAGACGAAGCGGTGGAAGTGCCCGGCCCATCAGGGGCAGGGCCAGGATCGCGAGCAGGGCGCCCGCCCAGACCATGTGCCGGGCCGCGGCGGGACGGTGACGAAGACATGCGGCGATCGCCGCAGCGCCAAGGAGCACCAGTCCCGGCTTGACCAGAAGGCCGATCAGCAGGGCGGGGAGCGTGATCACTTTCTGGTTTCCGCCCCGGCGCGACGCGCCTTGGAGACCAGCTGCGCCAGGCGGGCCAGCTCGGCTTCGCTGAAGCGATGCCGTTCCGAGCCCAGCAGAGCGGCCATCGCATCGGTGGGCGAGCCGGCGAAGAAGGTCTTCACCACGTGCGCGATGGATGAGGCCCCGGCGGCGGGGCGGGAAGTCGAGGGCAGGTAGAGGTAGCGCTTCCCGTCCTGACGCCGCAGGAGGTGGCCCTTATCGACCAGGATCCGGAGCAGCCCGCGCACCGTCGTATAGGTGGGTGGGTCGGGCAGCGCGGCATGGATGTCCGCGGCCGACGCGCTCTCCAGCCGGTAAACCACGTCCATGATCTGGCGTTCCCGCCGACTGAGCGGCGGCGGAGCTGAGGATTGAGGCACGGCGATCCCCCTCGGGGGTCCAGGTTCGTCGTGTTAATATCTTGACACATCGACCCCATGTCAACCTGGCCCTCTCACGTCTCACCGAAAGGTGCCCGGACTCACTTCGTAAGTAAGGTGGTAGGTCCCCACCTCATCCTCCGGCGCCCAGAAGCCGAGCTGCTGGGTCCAGCGCGCCATCCCGAGACGCCGGCCCCGCAAGGTGAGAAACCCGGCGGCGCGCCCGGTCAGCACGCCGAGTTTTTTGAGATCGCTGAGACCGCGGAAGGACTGGGTCCGCCGCTCCGCCACGACCCGACGGGCGCTGCCCGGTCCGATGCCGGGAACCCGGACCAGGTCTCGATACGAGGCGGTGAGCACTTCCACGGGATACCGCTCCGGGTGGGCCAGGGCCACTGCGGCCTTGGGATCCAGCTCCAGCGAAAGATTGCCCTCCGCCTCATACACCACTTCATCCGTCGAGAAGCCGTAGTCGGTGAGCAGGTGGGCGGCCTGGTAGAGCCGGTGCTCCCGGAGCGCGGGCGCCGCCGCCACGTTTTCCATGGGGGTACGGGCGATGGGCCGAAACGCGCTGAACTGGGGATGGTGCACGCCGCCGTCCTTCCTGAGCGCCGCGACCGTCTCGACCAGGGTGCGGTCGGTCTCCCGAGTCGCCCCAACCACGAACTGCATGGTGATGCCGGATGCGCCGCCGGGCCGAAGCGGGTCCACCGGCCGGCCCTGGGCCCGGGCTTCCCGCTCCCGGACCACCAGCCCCCGCACCCGCTCGAAGTTGGCGCGGGTGGTGGACCAGCTCTTGTCCGGGGCGATCTGGGCCAGGGTCGCGCCACAGGCCGCCTCGAAGTTGAGCGAGACTCGGCTGGCCAGGCTGGTCAGCCGCTCGATCTGGGCGTCGTCTGCGCCCGGCACCAGCTTGACGTGGATGTACCCGGTGAAGCGATGGCGGAGCCGGAGCAGCTCCAGGGTCTTGATCAGCTCGTCGGTGACGTGGGTAGGCCGCCCCGGAATCCCGGTGGTGATGAAGAGTCCTTCGCACCAGCCTCGTGCCACCGAGCCAAGGAAGATCCGGACCAGCTCCTCCGGCTTGACCAGGGTGCGGGGCAGCTCCCGGTCCCGCCGCATCGGACAGTAGTGACAGTTGAAGCTGCAGGCATTGGTCATCAGGACCCGAAGCAACTTGGTCCGCTGCCCCGGCCCAGTGCGGAGATCCCGAATGTTGAGCGGCCCGAGCGAGCCGGCGGCTCCGGCGTGACGGAGCCGGGGCGGGGGAGGTCGGCCGTCCCGGTCGTCGGTGGCGAGCGACATCAGGATCGCGAGCTTCTGCTCCAGGTTGGCGACGGGCATAGCGTGCCTCCTAAAGTAGTACTTGAGGCACGATACCCGAATAAACACCGAAATACAAGAGGTCACTTTCACCTGAGCGAAGCGAAGGGGCGGGCCTCAGCCTGCCCCTAACCATCGGGAACCCAGGAGTCCAGATTCCAAAAATGCTCTCCACGATTACGAAGCTCTGGGCCCACCTCGCCTGGGCCGATGAGATACTTCTGGAAGCGCTCCGGGCCGGACCCTGCCCGAACGCGGCGGTGCGGGAGTATGCCCACATTCTGGGGTGCGAAGAGACCTGGCTGGCCCGAATGGAGCAACGGCCTTCCCGGACCCCGGTGTGGCCCGATCTCCCCCTGGGCGAGCTGGAGTCGCTGGCCGGGGCGGTGCGCCAGGGCTACCGCGTCTTCCTCCAGGGGCTCGACGGCCCCGCGCTGGATAGAGTGGTAGCCTACACCAACACCGCCGGCCTGTCGTTCGAGAACTCGATCCAGGACATCCTGCTCCACGTGGCGCTGCATGGCCAGTACCATCGGGGCAAGGTGAACCTCATGCTCCGGCAAGCCGGACACCCGCCTGCGCCGACCGATTACATCGCCTACGTCCGCGGGACCGCGGCCGCGCGGACCGAACCAGCGAGGCCCCGATGATGAAGGATCGCGAGCGGTTGCTGGTCGCCGGCTTCGCCCTCATCCTGATTCTCTTTGTCGTGCTGATCTTCCTGATCCGCGGGTCGGTGGGGCGGGGCGGCCGCTAGCCGGTTGTCGCTTGCATTTGGACCAGTTCATGTATATGCATCTATCGTGACCGCCCACCACGCCGCCGCCCGGCTCATGACCGATGAATGCCTCTGCTTCCGGGCCCGCCGGGTCTCCCGTGCCCTGACCCGGATCTACGACGAGGCGCTCCGGCCCCTCGGCATTCAGGCCACCCAGCTCACCCTGCTCAACGCGATTGCGATGCGGGGGGAGGAGGGCGGCCCCATGAGCGCGACGGCCGAGCTCCTGGCCATGGACGGCACCACGCTGTCAAGGAACCTGCATCCGCTGGAGAAGGCCGGACTGGTCCGGGTCGGCCGGGATCCCTCCGACCGGCGGGTGCGGATCGCGCTGCTCACCCCCGCGGGCCGGCGGCGGATCCAGCAGGCGCTCCCGCTCTGGAAACGAGCCCACCGCCAGGTGGTGGCCACCCTCGGCTCCGCCGAGGCGCGTGAGCTCCGGGATCGCTTCGACGCTACTGTCCTCGCAGCCACCGAGCCGCACCCGGCCGGGACCCGGGGCGCGGCGTGACCGACGCCGCCGCCGACCTCGCCGCCGAAGCGCCAGCGGCGAGCCCGCCGGCGACAGCCTCGCGCCGGTATGATCGCTCCATCATCGAGGGGCCGCTCCAGTCGGCGGTCTGGAAGCTGGCCTGGCCCACCATGCTGGTGAACATCATCGGCGGGCTCCAGGGCATCATCGACCACATCCTGGTGGGCCACTTCGTCGGCTTTACCGGCAACGCCGCGATCGGGGTGGCCTGGCAGATCATCATTGTGGTGATCGTCTTCATCACCTCGCTGTTCACCGGCATGAGCGTGCTGGTGGCGCGTTACGCGGGCGCGGGGGACGAGCTCAAGGTGGACCGGACCGTCTACCAGGCCTTCCTCACCGCCATCGGAATGTCGCTCCTGATCATGGCCCCGCTCGGCTACCTGCTCTCCCCCGCGCTGCTCGATCTGGTCAACGCGGCCCCCGCGGTCAAGGCGGAAGCGCTCCCGTTTCTCAGGATCATGTTCCTCTTCAGCAGCGGGATGCTGGTGTTCTACATGCTGGGCGGGGCCCTGCGTTCCGCCGGAGATGCGCGGACCCCGATGGTCTTAGGGCTGGTGATGACGGTGCTCAACATCGTCTTCAACGTCCTGCTGATCCGCGGCCTGGGCCCGATCCCCGCCTTCGGGACCGCGGGTGCCGCGATGGGCACCGTGCTCGCGTCCGGGCTGGTCACGGTGTATGCGCTGTACAAGCTGTGGCGGGGCGGCTGGGTGGTGTCCTTCCCCAGGGGCGGCGGCTACGGTCCCGACTGGACCATCATCAAATCCCTGTTCCGCTTCGGGCTCCCCACCGGGATCCAGGGCATCGCGATGAACGTGGGCGGCGTGCTGATGCTGTCTTTCATCGGCTCACTGGCCCAGAGCGCGGCAGCCCAGGCCGCCTTCGCGGTTTCCTATACCCAGCTCTTTTCGCTGATCACCTGGACCTCGATCGGGCTGATGGGCGCCGCCGCGGCGGTGGCCGGCCAGAACCTGGGGGCCGGCAAGCCGGACCGGGCCGACGCCGCGGTGCACGTCGCGGCGCGGATCGCCGGGCTGGGCGCCGGGTTCGTCGGGCTCTTCTTCCTGTTCTTCCCCCGCCAGCTCCTGGCGGTGTTCGGGATGAACGAGCCGGACGTGGTGGAGATCGGGAGCCAGCTCCTCCGGGTGCTGAGCCTGTCCGGGCTGTTCATCGCCGTCGCGCTGACCTATACCGGCGGACTGCAGGGCACCGGCGACACCCGGAGCCCGCTCTACATCTCCATCGTCTCCCAGGTGCTGATCCCGCTGGGCATCTGCTACGCGATCCAGCAGACCGGGACTCTCCAGCCGCTCCACATCTGGATCGCGATCCTGGTGGGTCACGCCACCCGGTGCGCCCTGTCGGTGGCGCGGTTCAACCAGGGCAAGTGGCGGGACATCGCCGTCTAAAGCTTTTGCGTCCGATTCGGTAAGAAAACTTCAGGACCTCTGCGCCGGGAACCAGACATGCTGATCCAGAACATCCGCTACGCCATCCGCAGCCTTCGCCGGGCTCCCGGCTTCACCCTGACCGTGGTGCTGACCCTCGGGCTCGGCATCGGGGCAAACACCGCGATCTTCAGCGTGGTGCGCGGCGTGCTGCTCAAGCCGCTGCCCCACCGGGACGGCGACCGCCTGGTGTACCTCCGGCAGTCGGCCCAGGGCGCCGGCGGCGAGAACGTGGCGTTCTCGGTCCCCGAGATCCTCGATTTCCGCAACGGCGCCCGGACCTTGAAGGGCATCGCCGAGTACTCGCCGATGGCGTTCACGCTCCAGGAGGAGAACGAGGCGGTGCGGGTGGATGCCGGGCTGGTGACCGGGAATTACTTCACCATCATGGGACTCTCCACCATCCTGGGCCGCCCCTTCAACGACGGCGACGACGGCACCGGCGCGGCGCCGGTAATGGTGCTGACCCACGAGTACTGGATGAAGAGATTCGCCGGGGACAGCGCCGCGGTCGGCAAGACCGTGCGGGTGAACGGCCAGGCGGTGCCGATCGTGGGCGTCCTCCAGCCCGCCCCATACTTCCCCGGCCGAATCGACGTGCTGCTCAACATGGTGAACAGCGAGCACCATCTCTCCGCCACCATGGTTACCGGCCGGACTCACCGGATGACCGAAATGATCGCGCGGCTGGCGCCGGGGGCCACCCTGGAACAGGCCCGGGCCGAGGTGCGCGATGTCACCACCCGGGCCCACGCCGACTATCCCGAAGCCTACGACGCGGCGTCCGGATATCAGGTGACCGTGAAGCCGTTCCACGAGGTGCTGGGCGAGAGGGCCCGGCTCACCCTCTTCCTGCTCATGGGCGCCGCCGCCTTCGTGCTGATCATCGCCTGCGCCAACGTGGCCAACCTGACCCTGATGCGCGGGGTCCGCCGGGAGCACGAGCTGGTGGTGCGCGCCGCGCTGGGCGCGGGTGCCGCCAGGCTGCGCCGGCTCCTGCTGGCCGAGAACCTGGTGCTCACCATCATGGGCGGGGCGCTCGGGTTGCTGGTGGCGTTCGCCGGGGTAGGGATGTTGATCTCTTTCGCCGAGCGCTATTCCCCCCGGGCCAACGAGATCCGGGTGGACGGCGTGGTGCTCGCCTTCACGCTGACCCTGGCCCTGGTGGTCGCGGTGATGCTGTCCTACGCCCCGAAGCTCGCCAAGGACTCGGCCCTGGGCACCTGGTTGTCTGGCGGGGGAAAGCGGGCGACCGGCAATCTCCGGCGCCAGCGGCTCCAGCGCGGCCTGGTGGTGGCGCAGATCGCGGTCTCGGTCGTGCTGCTCACCGGCGCCGGGTTGCTCACCCGCACCATGCTGCAGCTGTCGGAGGTGGACACCGGCCTCCAGCCGGAGAACGTGCTGACGATGGAGGTCCCCCCCAGCAGCTACGGCCAGAACAACGCCGTCACGGTGGCGCGCTACGAGGAAATGCGGAACCAGATCAGCGCGTTGCCCGGAGTGAAGGACGTGGCGGTGGGCTCGGTGATTCCGCTCCGGGCCGCCGGATTCATGCTCGAGGTCAAAGCCGAGGGCCGCGCCATGGCCCCTAACGAGCCGATGCCCCGCGCCGAAAACCGGACCGCGAGTCCCGAGTACTTCCGCACGGCCGGGATCCCGATCCTCAAGGGCAAGGAGTTCTCCTCCACCGACCGGGCGGGCAGCCCGCTGGTGGTCATCCTCAACAAGACCCTGGCCGACCGGCTCTTTCCCAATCAGGACCCGATCGGGCGACGGGTGGCCTGGACCGGCGAAGTGCTCAAGTTCATTCCGGTCTCGGGCGACTGGCGCACCGTGATCGGCGTGGTGGGCGACACCAAGGACGGCGGACTCGATGCCCAGCCGCTTCCGGTGATGTTCCAGCCCTTCGCGCAGGAAGTGGTATTCGCCGGCGGCCTGGTGATCCGGGCCACCAGCGACGCGGCGACGATTACCCCGGCCGCGACTCGGGTAATCCGCGGGATCGCGCCCCAGGATCCCATCGAGCGGGTGCTTACCCTGGACCAGATCCGGGACGAGAGCGTGGCGCCTCGCCGCCTCAATGCGGTGCTGGTGGCGTCCTTCGGCATCCTGGCGGTGATCATCGCGGCGGTGGGAATTGCCGGGGTGCTCGCCTTCTCGGTGAGCGCGCGGACCAACGAGATCGGGATCCGGATGAGCCTGGGCGCCGACAGCGGCCGGGTGCAGCGCATGGTGCTCATGGAGGGCGGGGTGCTGCTGGTGATCGGCCTGCTGCTCGGCGTGCTGGGCTCGGTCATCGCCGCGCGGCTGATCCAGGGCCTGCTCTATGGCGTGGCGCCGCACGATCCCGCCACCCTGGCCGCCGTGGCCGCGCTGATGGCCACCATCGGTCTGGTCGCCTGCTGGCTGCCGGCGCTGCGGGCGGCGCGAATCGACCCCGGGGTGGCAATTAGGACAGGGAGCTAGGGAGCTAGGAGCCTAGGGAGCTAGGGACTTCCCGCCAGCTCCGTGAGCTCCCTAGCTCGCTAGCCCCTAACACCAGCTATTTTCTCCCATGCGAAAGATTCTCCTGCTTCTCGTGCTCGGTGTCGGCTGCAGCGACGCGCCCGAGCCCGCTGTGCCCCCCGCGCCTCCCGCGACCCCCGCCGCTGACGCGCCCGAACTGACCGCCATCACCTATGCCCCGGCGCTCGGCATCGAACTGGCCGCGATGAGCCGCACCCCCCGGGGCGTGCTCTACCGCGACCTCACTCCCGGTACCGGGGAGCCGGTGGGGGCGGGGAAGCTGGTGGCGATCCACTACGTTGGCACCCTGCCCGACGGGACTCAGTTCGACGCCAACAGCGCCTCCGATCCGCCCTATGAATTCCGGCTCGGCGCGGGTGAAGTGGTGCCGGGATTCGAGGAGGCCGTCACCGGGATGAAGGTGGGGGGAAAGCGCCAGGTCGTGATCCCGCCGGCGCTGGGCTACGGCGCCCAGGCCAACGGACCGATTCCGGCGAACTCGGCCCTGGTCTTCACCATCGACCTGGTCAGCGCACGGTAGGCCCATGATCCGGAAACTGGCGTCCGGGAAATACCGGCTCTATTCCCGGAAGAAAAATCCCAAGACCGGCCGGCGGCGCAATCTCGGCACCTTCACCAGCCGGGCCGCGGCGATGAAGCACGAAAAGGCGGTGCAGTATTTCAAGCGGCTCGGCTGAGCGTGCGGCTGATCTCGCTGATCCCGCTCGCGATCCTCGCCATCGGCCTGGCGGCCTGCGAGTCGCCGCTTTCCAGCAGTGAGCGCCTCCGGCTCGCCGCGGGCGAGGAGAAGTGGGCGGCGCGGGGATACCGGGATTACTCGATCGAGATGCGGCGGAGCTGCTTCTGCGCGCCCGAGGTCAATGACTGGGCCCGGGTGGAGGTGGTGAGCGGCACGGTGTCGCGGGTGACCCTGCTCCAGAGCGGGGAGATCATCACCGACTCGCGCCTGACCTACTGGTCCACCGTGGAGCAGCTCTTCAGCAGCCTGCGCGAGACCGACGAGGAGGACTGGCTCGAGGATATCGAGTTTACCCTCGATCCGGTGCTGGGATATCCCGCCGAGATCCGCTGGATCTCCCCCGACAATGTGCTCGACGCGGGCGCAATCCAATTCCTCCGGAACCCCGCTCCGCTGCCATAGCCACTCCTGCCGCCGCCGGGGTCTCGATTAGATTTCTCCCATGCGAATCGCTGCTCTCCTCCTGCTGGCCTCCGCCGCCGCTCCGCTCCAGGGCCAGGCCCCGAACGGCACTACCCTCTCGGGACTCTGGCAGCTCGAAAAGGGCAAGGTGAAATCGGATGGCCCGAAAACCGTCATGATTCGCGCCGACTCCAGCGCGTCGTGGGGGAAGGAAACCGTCCGCTGGCGCCTCAAGGAGGACCAGATCATGATCGCGCTGGGCGGCGAGTGGGAAACCTACAAGCTCAAGCTCAAGGGGAACCGGCTGACCCTGAGCGGCGGCGACCTCACCGATCCGATCACCCTGAAGCGGGTTGGCCCCGCCACGCCGCGTCCCGCCAACGTCCCCGTTCCGCCCGACCCAGAGATCCCGCCGTCCGCCTGAGTTGGATGAATCCACAGATTTCACAGATTTTCACAGATTTTGAAGTTGTACAGCCCCGTCGGCTCAGTTTCGTCCGGGGCTGTTTATCTGTGCCATCGGTGAAATTTGTGGATACCCCAAGGGCAGCTCGAGCGCCTCGGTGAGCGGAAATGCCGCCACCGGCGCGTCCTGGGTCGCCACCACCAGCCGGCCGATGAACCCGGCCGCGCGAAGCACCGGCTCGACCGCGGCCCGGGCGGCTTCCGGGCTGTTGCAGCGCCGGCTCAGGTGGGCCAGTACCACGGTGGTGAGCCCGGGATGGTGCAGCTCCTGAAGCAGCCGGGCGCTGGCGGAGTTGGACAGGTGCCCGCCGCTCCCTGCGATACGATGCTGCACCGACGCCGGGTAGTCGCTGGTCCGCAGCATCACCTCGTCGTAGTTGGCCTCCAGCACCACCGCGTTCACCCTGCGGAAGAGGTAGCGAAGCGCCTGGGTGGCTCGGCCGAAGTCGTAGGCGATGCCCACCGATAACCCGGTGCTGGTGGTGACCGTGAGCGCCAGCGGCTCCGCCGCATCATGGAGCAGATCGCACCCCGACACCGTGAACGGCCCGCATTCGGTCCGGCTGGTGCTGCGGAGCGGCAGGTGGCGCACGCTCGCCCCGGCCCGGAGCGCTGACCAGGTGCCGGGCGACGCCAGGACGGGCACCCGGTGTCGCTCCGCCAGCCGCACCGCGCCCCGGGCGTGATCGCCGTGCTCGTGGGTGAGGGCGATGCCGCAGAGCCGGCCGAGATCCACCCCGGCAAGCTCGGCCCGGCGGAACAGCTCCCGGGCGCTGAAGCCGGCATCCACCAGGAGGACCGCCCCTTCGGCCTCGAGGACGAAGGCATTACCGCAGGAACCCGATCCTAACACGCTGAGCGTGGTCACCGCGCCAGCCTCCCGTGGAGGGCGCGGAGCGCGCCTTCCAGCGCCTGGTCCACCTCGACCTGGCGCCGGGGCATCACCCGTTTGGCGATCCGCACGAACCCCTCGACATCGAGGAGCTCGTTCCCATCCGCTCCCCAGGCAAACGGTGGCACGAATCGCGGCACCGGCGTCCCGACCACGTTCGCGCCGGCCCCCACCACGGAACCGGTCGAGAACATCGTGCCGATCGCGCTCTTGGCGTGGTCCCCGAGCAGAGTGCCCAGGTTCATCCGCCCGGTGGCCAGCCGGCCCCCGGGGAGATCCAGCCGCACCTCACCGTAAGTGTTCTTGAGGTTCGAGGTGATGGTGCCCGCGCCCAGGTTGGCCCACTGCCCGATCACGCTGTGGCCTACGAATCCGTCGTGGCTCTTGTTGGCGTAGCCCAGGAAGACCGACGAGGCGACTTCGCCGTGAATCCGGCACATGGGCCCGAAGACCGAATGGCGGATCGCGCCGCCCAGCAGCATGGTGTGCGGCCCCGCGAAGAGCGGGCCCTCGAGCCGGGTGCCGGAGCGCACCCCGACACCCTCCTCCAGCACCACCACACCGCGGCGCACGTCGAAGACCACCCCCGGCTCGATCTGGGCGCCGAAACAGGCGATGTCACCGGGATCTCCCAGCACGATCGCACCGTCGGGGATCGGCTCCGGTCCCGCCGCCAGTGCGTCGGTGCAGTCGGCCGCCAGGAGGTGCTCCAGCGCGGTGATCAGGTCCCAGGCCCCGGCAAGGAGAATCCCTTCGATCGGAAGCGCGTCGCCTTCTTCATGTGGCCCCGCCCAGGTCTCTCCCTCGCCCACGAACCAGGCCACGGTATCCTCCCCGTGGGTGAGCCGGCGGGGCCCGGTTTCGAAATCGAGGTTGTGACCGGCCGGGGCGAAGTCGGATCGCGCGACGATGGCCGGACCGGTCACCCGGCCCGGGGGGATCACCTCCGCCGAGTCCACGTCGCGGAAACCGGCGGCGTGGCCGCCCATAACTACCACCTCGTCCACCCCGAGAATACCGGCCCAGCGCTCCCGGATTCTCCAGGCCCCGGCCCGCAGCTCGGCGATCGGGCGCGCTCCGCTGAAGGGATACCAGGCGGCTCCGGGATCGGACGGCTCGAGGCAGATCAGCCGGGTCACGCGGGAAGGTTCCGGATTTCGGGAGGCAGGGATTCCAGCATTCGCTTGAGATCGGCCGCGCGGGAGCGTGCGATCACCAGCACCCGGCCGTTGGCGACCACCGCGATCACGTCATGCACGCCTCCCATCACCACCGGCATGCCGTCGCTCCAGGCGACGCAGTCGCCGCTCTCGAAAAAGGTCACCGGTCCTACGCCGACGTTGCCGCTTTCGTCCCGGGAGCGGACCCGGGTCAGTGCTTCCCAGGTACCGATGTCGTCCCAGTCGAAATGTCCGGGGAGCACGGCGACCGCGCGGCTCCGCTCCAGGAGTCCGACGTCAATGGACACCGGCGTCACCGCGCTGAAGAATCCGGACACGTCGCCCTCGGCCAGCCGCGTCAGATGGGGCGCGATCTCCGGGGTGTGCTCCCGGATCTCGGCCAGGAGCCGGGCTCCGGTCCAGGCAAACAGTCCGCTGTTCCAGAGGGCGCCTTCGGCCATCAGGTTGAGCGCGGTCTTGGCGTCCGGCTTTTCGGTGAACCTTTCGACGGTGCGCACCGAGCCACCCAGGGGCGAGCCGGGCACGATGTAGCCGTAGCCGGTCTCGGGACGGGACGGAACGATGCCGACGGTGACGAGCCGGTCGTGATTGCGGGCGGCGAGGAGCGCCGCCTCCGACGCGGCGGCAAAGGCGCCGGTATCACCCACGGCCCAGTCGGCGTGAAGCGCCAGCACCGCGGCGGAGGGGTCCCGCCGCAGCGCTTCAGAGGTCGCCCAGACCAGCGCGGGCCCGGTGGACGCCGGACTCGGCTCCACCAGGACGTTGGCTGGATCGAGCCCGAGCCGGCTGATGAGCGCCGGCGCAACTCCGGCCCCGGTGACGACCAGAGTCCGGCTGGGCGGAATGAAGCCCGCCAGGCGCGCAAAGGTTTCCTCGGCAAGGCTGGCGCTTCCCGCGAGGGGGAGCAGCTGTTTGGGGCGGGCGGGAGTGGACAGCGGCCAGAACCGGGTGCCCGAGCCTCCCGCGAGGATGACTGCCCAATCCATTGCTAGAGGAGGCCGGCCAGGGTATCGCGGCGGGTGCGCAGCTCGAAGAGCAGGGGGCCGAGATCGCGATCGGGATGGGCCAGCACCACCAGCGTCGCCCCGGGTCCAAGGGCCGAGAGGATCGCGGGGCCCCCGCCGAAGTCGAGCACCGCGGCGCGGAGCGTGCCGCAGCGGCCGGCGCCGCCGAATTGCTCGGCGTGGCGCATCGTGGTTATCGCGAGTGCGGCGACCGCTTCGCCATCCGCGTCGGGCGTCAGGGCATCGTGGATGACCAGGCCGTCCTCGCCGACAATCGCCGCGCCGCGCACCGCGTCGCGGGCTTCGAGGCCTTGCATGATCGCCCGCAAGCCGCCCATCGCGCCTCGCAGAATGTGGGGAGGAAGTGGTCGCAAACGTAACGGGTCGCGACGGCCGAAGTCAAGAAAACACCATGGGTTGACCCCACTCCGTGGCTCCCTTAAAGTTCGACTTCTGCGATGCGCCCGACCACCCTCGTTTCCGCGTCTTCCGCCCTCCTGACCGCGGCTTTGCTGGCAGCGTGCGGAGATCCGCTGAGCCTCCCCCCGGCGGGGATCGAAAACCGGGTGGACACCCTCAAGCTCTATTCGGTCGCCCAGTCTCCGATTCATCTTCCCAGCGCCTTCATCATGGTCGCCCGGCAGGCGGCGCGCCTCGATCAGCTGGTGAACTTCGATTTCGTCTACGGCACCGACGCGGGGGGCGGGCGCTACTTCCTCCCGTATGCCGCAGTGGCGCCCACTCCCCAGACCGTGCGGCTTCCCGGGTTCCTCCCCACCGAGACCGGATTCGACGCCATCACCGTGGCGGAGCAGGTCGGCTACATCACTCACGACACCATTCCACTCTCGGTCGGCCAGGTGCTCTACGCCCGCTCGGCGGTGGATCCGAACTGCGGCATCGGCACCCCCTACTACGCGAAGGTCCAGATACTCGGCTTCAACGACACCGAGCACTCGGTCCTCTTCCGGCTGCTGATCAACGTGAACTGCGGGTACCGCGGACTCGAGCTCGGACTTCCCAAGCAGTGATTGACGTGCGGGTGCTGCGGCAGGATCCCGACGGCGCGCGGAGCTCGCTGCTGCGCCGGATGGACCCGGCCCTCGGCGAGAGCGTGGATCAGGTGCTCGACCTCGACCGCCGGTGGCGCGGGGTGGTGACCGAGAGCGAAGCGCTCCGCGCCGAGCGAAATGCCCAGACCGAGGAAGTCGCCCGGAAGAAGCGCGCCAGGGAACCCGCCGACGATCTGCTGGCTCAGCTCAAGACCTCGGCCGATCGGGCCCGGGCGCTCGACGCCGAAGCCCGCGAGCTGGAAGAGCAGCTCCGCGACCTCCTGATGCGGCTGCCCAACTTCCCCCACCCTGAGATCCCCACCGGAACCGCCGAGCAGAACCGGGTGGTGAAGAGCTGGGGCGAGCCGCCGACCTTCGACTTCACACCCCGCCCCCATTGGGAGCTGGGAGAATCGCTCGGCATTCTCGACCTGACCCGGGGCAGCAAGATCTCCGGTTCGGGATTTCCGGTCTTCCGGGGCGCCGGGGCGCGGCTGGTGCGCGCACTGGCGAGCTTCATGCTCGACCTCCACACCACCGAGCACGGGTATCTGGAGATCGCGCCGCCCTTCCTGGTTTCTCGCGCCACACTCACCGGCACCGGGCAGCTCCCCAAGTTCGAGGATGACCTCTACGCCTCGTCCCGGGACGATTTGTTCCTGATTCCCACCGCGGAAGTTCCGGTCACCAACCTGCACCGCGACGAGATTCTCGAATCCGCGGTGCTGCCGCTCTCCTATGTGGCGTTCACTCCCTGCTTCCGCCGCGAGGCGGGCGCCGCGGGGAAAGACACCCGCGGGCTGCTCCGGGTACACCAGTTCGACAAGGTCGAGCTGGTCCGGCTCGTCGCTCCCGACGCCAGCGAAGCGGAGCATACCCTGCTCACCGGCCACGCCGAGACGGTGCTCCGCCGCTTGGAGCTGCCCTACCGGGTGGCGGAGCTGGCCAGCGGCGACACCGGATTCAGCGCGGCGCGCACCTACGACCTCGAGGTGTGGGCCGCGGGAGTCGAGTCCTGGCTGGAGTGCTCCAGCGCCAGCACCTTCACCGACTTCCAGGCCCGGCGCGCCAACATCCGCTTCCGTCCCTCCCCGGGTGCCAAGCCGGAGTTCGTCCACACCCTGAACGCCTCCGGAGTCGCCTTCGCCCGGACCATCGCGGCCATCCTGGAGAACAACCAGGCCGCCGACGGCTCGGTCGGGATTCCCACGGTCCTCCGGCCCTATCTGGGAGCGGACCGGCTTCGGCCGAGCTGAGATGACTGCCGGCGCGACCGGGCGGGACTGGGCCCGGACCCTGAACGCGGAGCAGCGCGAGGCGGTGGCCCACCTGAACGGGCCGCTGCTGGTGCTGGCCGGCGCCGGCTCGGGGAAGACCCGGGTCCTCATCACCCGGCTGGCCGTGCTGCTCGACGAGCACGGGGTTCCCCCCGAGCGGATCTTCGCGGTCACCTTCACCAACAAGGCCGCCGCGGAGATGAAGCAGCGGGTTGCGACCCTGCTGGATCGCGATCCGACCGGACTCTGGATCGGCACCTTCCACAGTCTCTCGGCGCGGCTGCTCCGCCGCGAGGCCGAGCGGCTGGGGTTCTCCCGCCAGTTCACCATTTTCGATGAAGACGACCGGCTTGCGCTGATCAAGCGGCTGCTGGAAGAGCGGCAGATCTCGCCCAAGCTCTTTCCGGCCCGCGCGGTCCAGGCGGTGATTTCCTCGGCCAAGAACCGGATGCTCTCGGGCAGCGAGCTGGCCGCCTCCGCGGGATTCGACCGGCTGGCCCAGATTGCCGCCGAGCTCATGGATCCCCTGGCCGCCGCGCTCCGCCGCCAGAACGCGATGGACTTCGACGATCTGATGCTCCATCCCCTCACCCTGTTCCGTGAGCATCCGGACCGGCTGGCCTGGTGGCGGGAGCGCTTTGCCTTCGTGATGGTGGACGAGTTCCAGGACACCAACCGGGCTCAGTACGAGCTGGTGCGGATGCTGGGCGCCCACGGCAACGTGTTCGCCGTCGGCGACGACGACCAGTCCATCTACGGCTGGCGCGGCGCCGAAGTGAAGAACATGCGGGAATTCCAGACCGACTTCACCGCCTGCCGGATCGTGCGGCTGGAGGAGAACTACCGCTCCAGCCAGGTCATCCTCGACGCGGCCAACGCGGCGATCTCACGCAACGCGGGGCGGCTGGGCAAGACCCTGAGGACCCGGCGGAGCGGGGGCGAGTCGGTGACGGTGGTCGCCGCGGCGGACGAGCGCGACGAGGCCGAATACATCGCGCGGGAGCTGGCCAAGCGCAGCGCCGCGGGAGAGTGGCAGCTCGAGGACATGGCGGTGCTCTACCGCACCAACTCCCAGTCCCGCGCGATGGAGGAGTCGTTCCGCCGGGCCGGGGTGGCGTACCGGGTGGTCGGCGCCATCAGCTTCTACGACCGGCGCGAGGTCAAGGACTTACTCGCCTACCTCCGCATCGTGGCCAACCCCTCGGACGACGAAGCCTTTCTTCGCGCGGTCGCGGTTCCCCGGCGGGGCATCGGGGAGACCAGCCTCGACACCTTCCGCGCGGTGGCGACCACCTGGGGCAAGCCGCTCCTGGAAACCGCGCGAATCGCCGACCGGGTGCCCGGGCTCCGCCCCAACGTCCGGGAGAATCTCCAGCGCTTCGCCGCGCTGCTGGACGAGCTCCGGGCCCAGAGCCAGGACGCCGCGCCGGTGGTGATCCTGGAAGAGCTGATCCGCGCCATCGACTACGAGACCGTCCTCCTGGCCGAGGGGTCCGAAGGCGCCGACCGATGGGAGAACGTGCGCGAGCTGGTGGCCGGCGCCGCCGAGTGGTCCGAGGTGGTGGGGGAAGACGACACCGGCACCCCGCTGGAGCGGTACCTGGCCGAAGCGGCGCTGGTGTCCGCGGCGGATTCGACCCAGGGAGAGGATGGCGTCACCTTGATGACGCTGCACACCGCGAAAGGCCTGGAGTGGCCGGTGGTGGTGCTCTCCGGTTTGGAGGACGGCCTCTTCCCGCTGGGGCGGGCCATGGAGTCCCAGGCCGGGCTCGAGGAGGAGCGGCGGCTCTTCTATGTCGGGCTGACCCGGGCCAAGGACAAGCTTTACCTGTCGTGGGCCCGGGCCCGCCGGCGTGGAGGCGAGCTCAGGCCCGGCATCATCTCCCGGTTCGTCGAGTCCATTCCTCCCGAGCTTCTGGAAGAGCGCAGCACCGCCTCGCTCTGGTCGCCCCGCCGCACCTCGGGCGGGTGGCTCGCGCCCTGGGAGGTGACCACCGTCCCCCGCGCGACTCCGACCCGGCTTTATGCGATGGACGAGGACGCCCAGAATCAGGACGCACCCCGCCTGATCAAGGGCGAGCGGGTCCGCCACCGGCGCTTCGGCAGCGGGACGGTGCAGGGACTCGCCGGCGCGGGCAAGGACCTCAAAGTGAGCGTGCTGTTCGACGACGAGATGATCGGGGTCAAGCAGCTGCTGGTGGCGTTCGCCGGCCTGGAGCGCGACTTCGGCGAGGGGGCGTGAGCGTCTCGCGCGAGGAAGTCGAGCGCATCGCCGGGCTCGCCGCCCTCGCGCTGGATCCGGCCGAGCTGCCCGAGCTCACCGCGCAGATGGACCGGATCGTGGGATTCGTCGCCCGGCTTGCCGAGGCCGGTTCGCTCGAGGAACCGCGGGAAGCTCCGGACACTCCGGTCGACAGTCCGCTCCGGGAGGATGTGGTGCTCCCCGCCGACCTTGCCCGGAGCCCCGCCGAGCTTGCCCCCGAATTCGTGGATGGCTTCTTCGTGGTGCCGAGACTGGGAGCCATGGAGGAGTCGTGAGCGGGGCCGGCGCGGTGGCTCGGGCGGTGGCGGAGCGTCTCGCGGCCGCGGATGTCGCCCGACTCAACGCCACCCTGGCCTGGTCGGAGGCCGCGCTCGCCGCCGAAGCCGCTCGGGTTGACGCCCTGCCGGACGATGGAGTTCTGCACCAGTGGCCGGTGGCCATCAAGGACAACATCGTCACCACCGACCTTCCCACCACCTGCGGCTCCCGGATTCTTCAGGGCTACCGCTCCCCCTTCAATGCCACGGTGGTCGAGCGCCTTCGGGCCGCGGGAGCGATGGTGGCCTGCAAGACCAATCTCGACGAATTCGCCATGGGCTCGTCCACCGAGCATTCCGCCTTCGGCCGGGTGCTGCATCCCCAGGATCCCTCCCGGGTGCCCGGCGGATCGTCCGGCGGCTCGGCCGCGCTGGTGGCCGCGGGAGCCGTGGCGGCGGCGCTGGGATCGGAAACCGGCGGATCGGTGCGCCAGCCGGCGAGCTTCTGCGGCGTGGTTGGAGTGAAGCCGACATACGGCCGGGTGAGCCGTTACGGTCTGGTGGCCTTCGGTTCCTCGCTCGATTGCGTCTCGGTGTTTGCCAGGACGGTTGCGATCGCCGGCCAGCTGCTCGAAGTCATTGCGGGACCCGATTCCCGCGATGCCACCAGCGTGGCCGCGCCGAAGCTCGCGCTGCAGCCTCCGGGAGCCTCCCTCGCGGGAACCACCATCGGGATCCCCCGAGAGTATTTCCCGGCCGATCTCGACCCGGGAATTCAGGCCGCCTGCAACCGGGCGATGGACCGGATGCGCGATCTCGGTGCGAGATTGATCGAAGTTTCACTTCCCCATACCTCTCTCGCGGTCCCGGCCTACTACATCGTGGCGCCGGCCGAGGCCGCGGCCAACCTCGCCCGGTTCGACGGAGCCCGTTACGGGGTGCGCGCCGAGTCGTCCGGAGATGTGCGGGCGCTCTATCGGGCCACCCGGGGCAGGGGATTCGGCGCCGAGGTGCGTCGCCGCATCCTGGTAGGTACCTACGTGCTGAGCGCCGGGTATCACGAGGCCTATTACGGCAGGGCCCAGGCCGCCCGGCGGCGCATCACCGGAGACTTCTCGGCGGCGTTCGCCGCCGGTGTGGACCTCCTTTTCACGCCGACCACGCCCACCACCGCGTTCAGGGCCGGAGAAAAGACCGCCGATCCGGTGGCGATGTACCTCGCCGATGTGTTCGTGTGCCCGGCGAGCCTCGCCGGCCTTCCGGCGATGAGCTTCCCTATCGGCCGGAGCGAGGGACTGCCCATCGGTGGCCAGCTGATCGCGCCGCCCTTTGCCGAGGGGGTCATGCTCGCGGCGGCGGCTCGACTCGAGGCCGCACTCGACCCCGTGGCCGAAGCGCGATGAGCTGGGAAACCGTCATCGGGCTCGAGGTCCACGTGCAGCTGGACACCCGCTCCAAGATGTTCTGCGGCTGCTCGACCGGGTTCGGCAACCCGCCCAACACCAATGTGTGCCCGGTCTGCCTTGGCCTCCCCGGGGCGCTCCCGGTTCCCAACGCGGGCGCGGTGCGGCTCGGGGTGCGCGCGGCGCTGGCGCTCGAGTGCACGGTGCAGCCCCGGAGCATCTTTGCCCGCAAGAACTACTTCTATCCCGACCTCCCCAAGGGGTACCAGATCTCCCAGTACGATCGTCCGCTGGCCAGCGGAGGCCGTCTGGAGATCGAATCGAGCGACCGCGGCACCGTCCCGGTCTCCATCGTCCGGCTGCACCTGGAGGAGGATGCCGGGAAGCTGCTCCACGACCGGATTCCCGGAAAGACCGCGATCGATCTCAACCGGGCCGGCACCCCGCTCGCCGAGATCGTGAGCGGACCCGATCTCCGCTCGCCGGCCGAAGCGCGGGAGTATCTCAACGCGCTCAAGCAGATCCTCCGCTATGCCGGGGTGAGCGAATGCAACATGGAGCAGGGGAGCCTCCGGGTGGACGGGAACATCTCGCTGCGGCGGAAGGGGGAGTCGGCCCTGGGGACCCGCACCGAAATCAAGAATCTCAACAGCTTTGCCAACGTGGAGCGCGCGCTCAGCGCCGAGCGGGACCGCCAGGAAGCGCTGCTGGCACGGGGCGAAACGGTCGAGCAGGTCACCCTGCTGTTTCATCCCGGGAGCGGCCAGGTGCGCCCGATGCGCTCCAAGGAAGAGAGCCACGACTATCGCTACTTTGACGATCCCGACCTGCCTCCCCTGCTGCTGGCGCCCGCGACCATCGCGGCCATCGGGGAGGAGCTTCCCGAGCTCCCCGCGGCCAAGCGCAGCCGGCTCCGCGACGGGTACGGGCTGTCGGCGTACGACGCGGGGGTACTGGCCGCGGAGCGCTCCACCGCGGACTATTTCGAGGCGGTCTGTGCCGCCGGGGCGGAGCCCAAGGCGGCGGCCAACTGGGTCATCAACGAGACCGGTGCGGTGCCCCCCGCCGGCGTTCTGGCCGAGCTGATCGGGCTGGTGGAAGACGGCACCCTGAGTCACCAGGCCGCCCGGCGGATCTATCCGGAGCTGGCCGGGGGCGGCTCCCCGCGGGACGCGGCGGAGCGGCTCGGACTGCTACAGGTGCGCGATACCGATGCCCTGGCGGCGTGGGTGGACGCGGTGATCGCGGGCCATCCGGCCGAGGCGGCTCGCTACCGGGCGGGCGAGCTCAAGCTGATGGCGTTTTTCACCGGCCAGGTGATGAAGCAGAGCCGGGGACAGGCCGATCCAAGAAGGGTGCAGCCAATGCTGGCTCGACGATTGGAGGACGGGTGACCAGTACCGTGCAGATGACCGGTGTGGCGCGGCTCGCCGCGATCCGGAGCGAATTCCCCGCACTGGCCCGGATCCACCGGGGCCAACCGGTGGCCTATTTCGACGGGCCGGGAGGAACCCAGGTCCCCCGCGGAGTCGCCGAGGCGGTGACCGACTACCTCTATCACCACAACGCCAACACCCACTGGGCCTACCCCACCAGCAGCGAGACCGACGCGCTGCTGCACGAGGCACGATCCGCCGCGGCCGATTTTCTGAACGCCTCGCCGGATGAAGTCGCCTTTGGCCTGAACATGACCACGCTGACCTTTCACCTGGCCCGCGCGCTGGGCCGGGACTGGGAAGCGGGCGACGAGGTCGTGATCACCGAGCTGGATCATCACGGCAACGTGGCGCCCTGGCAGGCCCTGGCCCGGGAGCGGGGGATCGTGCTCAGAAGCGTTCCGCTCCGGGTGGAAGACGGCACCCTCGACCTCGCGGCGCTGCCCCGGCTCCTCAACGCCCGCAGCCGGCTGGTCGCGGTGGGCGCCGCATCCAATGTGCTGGGCACCGTCACCGATGTGGCCGCGGTCTGCGCCATCGCCCGGCAGGCGGGGGCGCTCTCCTTCGTGGATGCGGTGCACGCCGCCGCGCACCTGCTGGTGGATGTCCGGGCCATCGGCTGCGATTTCCTGGCCTGCTCCGCCTACAAGTTCTACGGCCCCCACGTCGGCCTGCTGTTCGGACGGAAAGACCGGATCGAGCAGCTCGATCTTCCCAAAGTGCTCCCCGCGCCAGACACCGCGCCGGAGCGGCTGGAAACCGGCACCCAGAATCACGAGGGCATCGTCGGCGCCAGGGCGGCGGTGGATTTCCTGGCCGGACTGGGCAGCGGCGAAAGCCGCCGGGCCCGTCTGGCGTCGGCATTCGGAGAGCTGCACCAGCGGGGCGCCGCGCTGCTGGCCCGGCTCTGGGAAGGTCTCGGCGAAGAGCGCCGGGTCCGGCTCTACGGACCGGCGCCCGGCGCGCCGCGCACTCCGACCCTCTCCTTCACCGTGGCGGGCATGTCAGCAGAGGCGGTGGCCCGCCGGCTTGCCGAGCGCGGAGTATTCGTGAGCCACGGAGATTTCTACGCGGTGACGGTGCTGGAGCGGCTGGGCGTGCTGGAGGAAGGCCTGGTCCGGGCCGGCTGCGCGTGTTACACCTCGCCGGAGGAGGTCGAGCGGCTGATCGCCGGGGTGCGCGGGCTATTCGTCCGCTAGCGCGATCAGTGGCTCGGCGGCCATATCCGGCTCCCGCAGCCAGGGCCGCTCCACGGTTGAGGCAGCCCAGTGGCCCAGCTCCATGGCCCGGACGTGAAAGCTCTCCTCGGCCACTTCCAG
>Ga0209387_1000082_pt1 | contig 26928 bp, 20 predicted proteins | sample NCControl_FD_187515 | JGI IMG/M metagenome (GOLD analysis project Ga0209387, IMG submission 187515) | Agricultural soil microbial communities from Utah to study Nitrogen management - NC Control (SPAdes) (version 2) | ecosystem: Environmental > Terrestrial > Soil > Agricultural land | place: USA...
ATCTTTTGAAAACGGTTGCGAGGATCCTTTGCGAGAGCCCTGTCGAGAATCGTTTGTAACTGAGGCGGCACGCGTCCGGGACGGACTTTCGCGAGCGGTTCTGGTTCGTTGTTCAAAACTGCCTGACGAACTTCAGCGGCGGTGGTGCCGCGAAACGGCCATGTGCCGGCGAGCATCTCGTAAAGCAAAACTCCGGTCGAGAAAATATCTGCGCGTGAATCTACGCGATCGCCGCGCGCTTGTTCAGGCGCAGCATACGTTGCCGTGCCGTAGGGGATACCGAGTTCAGTGATCTCGGTGTGGTGAATGCCTGAAGTTCGCGCTGCTTCTTCGTCAAGCAGTTTTGCGAGACCGAAGTCGAGCACTTTTACCTGGCCCGTCGGCGTCACCATCACGTTTCCGGCTTTGATGTCGCGATGGATGATCCCGCGCGAATGCGCCGCCGAGAGTGCTTCGGAGGTTTGCAGCGCGATCGACAACGCACTTTCGAGCGATAGCGGCCGTCCGTTAACCAACTGCCTGACGTTGCGGCCCTCGATGTACTGCATCACGATGAAGTGGATGCCGTCGATCTCTTGAAGATCGAAGATGGTGCAGATGTTTGGGTGATCGAGCCCGGAGGCGAGGCGAGCTTCGCGCTCGAAACGCTTCAAATTGGCCTCTTTAGCGGTAAGCTCGGGCGGTAACACCTTGATGACGACGGTGCGGCCGAGCTTCGAATCGATTGCTTTATAGACCGTCCCCTGACCGCCCTCACCGAGCTTCTCGAGGATTTTGAAATTCCCCAGCGTCGAGCCGATCATTGTTTAGACTTCTCTGCGTATCTCTGCGTTCCTCTGCGTCTCGGCGGTAACTGTGGCGTAAAAGCAATAACCGCAGAGTCGCAGAGGAACGCAGAGATACGCAGAGTTGTACCCCGCCACAGGGGCGAAAGTCACGTCACTTCGAGATACCCATTTGCCAGAGCATGAAGGCGTAGTCGAACGCCACTTCGCGCAAAGCATCATAGCGTCCGGACGCGCCGCCGTGGCCCGCGCCGAAGTTGACTTTCAACAAGAGTGGATTGTCGTCGGTCTTCATCGTGCGCATTTTTGCGACCAGCTTCGCACCTTCCCAGTACGGCACCTGGCTGTCGTTGACCGAGACCTTCACGAGCGTCGCCGGATACGCTTTCTTTCCGACATTGTCGTACGGCGAATACTGCTTCATGTAATCGTACGCGGCCTTCTCGTTTGGATTGCCCCATTCGATGTATTCGCTCGTCGTCAACGGCAATGAGGCGTCAAGCATCGTGTTGAGAACATCGACAAACGGCACATGCGAAATGACGCCTTTGAACAGATCGGGTCGCATGTTTGAAACCGCGCCCATCAGCAACCCACCGGCGCTGCCGCCTTCAATCACAAGACGATCGCTCGACGTGTACTTCATCTTCACGAGTGCTTCCGCGCAAGCGATGAAGTCGGTGAAGGTGTTTATCTTCTTCATCATTCTGCCGGCTTCGCGCCACTCTTCGCCGAGTTCACCGCCGCCGCGAATGTGTCCAATGGCAAAGATGACGCCGCGATCGAGCAAGCTGAGCCGGTTCGAAGAGAACGTTGGCGGCATCGAATAGCCGTAGGAGCCGTAGGCGTAGAGCAATAGCGGCGCAGAGCCGTCGAGCTTCACCCCTTTTCGATAAACAACCGACATCGGAACCTTCGTGCCGTCGCTTGCAGTCGCAAACACACGTTCTGCTTTGTAATTCGTTCGATCAAAGCCACCGGGAACTTCCTGCTGTTTCAAGAGCGTCGATTTTCCGGTGTTCATGTCGTAGTCAAACGTCGAGTTGGGCGTGACCAATGAGTTGTAGCTGTATCTGACAACGGAGGTATTGAATTCACGATTCTGACTCAACTCCGCGGAGTAAACCGGTTCGGGAAACTCAATACGGTTGCGCTTGTTCGTCTTGAAGTTGATGACTTCGAGCTCTTGCAGACCGTCCTCCCATTCGCTGAGCACTGCGTGGTCCGCAAACATGCTGACGGCTTCAACCTTTACAGCAGGACGATGAGCGACAAACTCTTTCCAATTTGCTTCCGACGGATCGCTCACTGGCGCAGTCACGACGCGGAAATTCTTCGCGCCTTTGTTTGAGCGGATATAAAAGAGGCCGTCACGATGATCGAGATCGTATTCGTGATCCGGTTGGCGCGCCAGCACCACTTTCAGTGACGCGTCGGGTTTGTCAGCTGGAATGTAACGGACTTCAGTCGACGTCTTGCTGAAGATGTCGAGCACGATCATCGCCTTGTCGCGAGTCCGGCTGGTGGCGATATCGAACAGTTCGTCCTTCTCGTCATAAACGAGATCGTACTTGTCGGTGCCGAGCACGTGCCGGAAGAACTTGTCGTTGCGTTTGGTTACCTGATCTTCGGTCACGTAGAAGACGGTCTTGTTATCGGTGGCCCAGGCGACGTTGTTTACTCGTTCGACGCGCTCCGGAAGCACCTTGCCGGTGCGCAGGTCTTTGATCTGCAGCACATACTGTCGATAGCCGGTGTTGTCCGTGCTGTATGCAAGTAGGTTTCCGTCATCACTCGGAACGAACGCGCCGATGCCCATGAACCTCTGGCCTTTCGCCAGTTCGTTCACGTCGAGCACGATCTCTTCCGGGGCTTTAATGCTGCCCTTCGTGCGGCAGTAGATTTGATACTGCTTACCCTTCTCAGTGCGGGTGTAATAGAAATAATCACCGCGGCGATACGGATACTGCGAGTCAGTCTCTTTAATGTGACTGACCATTTCGTTGTAGAGCTTTTCCTGCAACGGCTTGGTCGGCTGCATCAACGATTCAGCATATTTGTCCTCAGCTTCGAGATGGGCAATCACGTCAGGATTGGTCTTCTCGCGCAGCCAGAAATATTCGTCGACGAGCGTTTCGCCGTGGATGTTAGTGGTTTTTGTTTTCTTTTCTGCCATTGGTGGTTTCAGTGGCGCGCCGCCTCCGTTTGTCTGTGCGAGCGCAAAGTTGATTGAGCTGACGCTGAAGATAAGAAGAAGTGCTAAGGTGAAAAGGGATCCGGTTTGTCTGAGCATGATTTAGTCCTCGAGTCCGCGGTGACTAGCCTTGTCGGCAGGAGCAAACGCAGAGGGGGAGACAATCAAACTTGTTGTGGTTGTCCGGCGCACGGCCGGTCAGTCATGAACCGTTCAACCACGCGGCGGGTTACCCCAGCCAGAACCTATGTACTTACCGTCTTCAACGATGCACGGGACTGTTGGGTCGCCGCCGGAGTACGAGAACATTTCAGCGCGCCGGGCGCGATCGTTTTGCGCGTCGTAGTCGGTAAAGGCAATGCCTTTGGAGTTGTAGAAGTCCCGCGCCTGCTGGCAGTAAGGACATCCCGGTTTTGTATAAATCACTAAGGCCAATTCGAAAATGCTCCTGCACGTTAAAGTTACAAATTAAGCAGCGAGCGATTATACTGCCGCTGCCTATGAGTGAACAAAGCGCAGACGATCTCGGACAGTTTGCGGCGGACCTGCTCGATCCTTACGAGAAGCTGATCAACGTCGAGATAGAGGGGCGCGAGGTGAGCGTACCCGAGAAAAATCGTCTCTTGCGGTGCTTTCAGTATTTGTCAATTAATACGATTTCTTATGGCGATTTTTGTTGGAATGGCGACTGCACGAATTGTCAGGTCTGGTATCACTTGAAAGGACAGGATGCTGCCAGCGATCGCCCGGGGCTGTCGTGCCGGTTGGAGTGTGAAGAAGGAATGGTGATTACCCGGCTGAGCCCGTTTATTAAGCTCGAAGGAATAAACAAGACCCGTGGCTAGTATTTCGGCACGGATGGATCGACCTCATTAGACCAACCGATAATCCCACCCTTTAAATTCATCAGTTTCCCTCGGAAACCCGAACGCTGGAGCGCGTCGATGGCGCGGGCGCTGCGGCCGCCCATTTTGCAGTGGACCACAGTTTCCCGCGTCGGATCGATTTGGTTCATCCGGTTCAGCACCTGGCCCAGCGGGATGTGCACGGAGTTGGGAATACGCCCAATCGCAACCTCGACGTCCTCGCGCACGTCGATGATTTGAATGTCGTCGCCTTGATCGAGGCGTTGCTTCAGCTCAGTTGAGGTGATCTCTTCCATCATTCGCTCCGCGTCTTCGGATTTGCCGTATTTGTTTGCTGAACATATCTTACACTACACTTCGAAAGCATGAGATTCCAATTCTACTCGGAAGCACTCGACAACGTTCCCAAACTGTCAGTCGATGGCACAGTGTCCAACAGCATCCACTTCTCACACTGGGAAGGAAACACGACCCCCGCGGAAGTGAAGGCCGACACTTCGACAGAGATCGCTTTGAATCTTGTCGCATCTCCAAATCGCGCGGCGCTGACGCAAGGCATCGAGTTGGTTGTGAACAATCATTTCGACACCGACGGCGTGTTGTCCGTTTGGAGCGTGCTGAATGGCGAGCGCGCATTGGAGTTTCGCGACCTGCTGGTGTCTGCCGCGGAAGCTGGGGATTTTTCAGAGCATACGAGTGACGACGGCGTGAAGGTGAGCATTGCAATCCAGGGCCTCAACCAGGCGGGTTCAGATAACGATGACGCATCGCCGTTGGCTTCGTTTCTCGCCGGAAACCGCGTAGATGATGATTCGCAATCGTATGATTTGATTTTGCCGGAAGTGGAGCGGCTGCTTTCGAATGTCAACGCTTATGAGTCGCTATGGCGAAGCGGTTGGAACCATGTTGCGTCGGCGTTAGAGGGTTTTGCGCGCGGCGATTCGCGTGTGGTCGAGCATGAAGATTCACGGATTTCGTTGATCACGTTAGCGCCTGATCTGAGCCAGTGGTTGATGGCGGTTTCGAAACACGCTCGCGGCGAGATGTTTTTGATAGCGACGCCGGTTTCGGGCGGTTGGACGTATCGTCTTGATTATCCGTATTACTCCTGGGCGGAAACAGTAGTCCGTCCCGAGATCCCGCGACGCGATCTCACAAGCGTGCTTGCTGTCTTAAATACTAAAGAAGGCGTCGGCGCTGACGGCTGGAGAATCGACAAACGTGAAATGACGTCGGCCGCGAAGTTTTTCAACGCTGATGGAACGTTAGGTGCGTCGCAATTGCAGCCGGATGAGGTGCTTGCCGTGTTAAGTACGCAGCAAGTACAAACCACCACGTTCTAACAAATGCACGACGTGATCATCATCGGCGCTGGACCAGCGGGACTATCCGCGGCGTTCTGGTGCGATGAGTTGGGCCTCGACACGCTCGTTCTCGAACAGGCAGACCAGATCGGCGGTCAGTTACATCGCATTTACAACCCCATCAAAAACTATCTCGGCGTTAAGACCCGCAACGGCGCGGAACTATTCGAACTCTTTTCGCAAGACGTCGATAACGCGGATTTTGATCTATGGACCGGAACCGTTATCGATTCGATCGACTTGCGCGCAAAGCGGATCTCCTTGCGCAGCGGTGAAGTGTTACAGGCAATCTCGGTCATCATCGCCACAGGTGTTCGAGCGCGAGAGCTCGGCATTCCTGGGGAAAAAGAATTTGCCGGTAAAGGCTTAATCGAATCGGCAGCACGCGACCGTGATCTCTTCGCCGGTAAAGACGTTTGTGTTATCGGCGGCGGCGATGCGGCTGTTGAAAATGCGTTGTTGCTGGGTGAATCGTGCGCGACTGTGACCCTCGTCCATCGCGGGAAGAAGCTGCGCGCGAGACGCGAGTTTGCGGAACGCGTCCAGCCCAACAATCGCATCACTGTTTTCACTGAATCGGTCGTCACGCGTATCATGGGCGACACGGAAGTTGAAGCAGTCGAGATCCAGCGCAAGGGCGGGATTAAGCCTTTTCAACTCGCGGTGCGCGGCGTGTTGATTCGCATCGGAGTCGAACCGAACACGGAGCTCTTTCGCGAGCAGCTGCAAGTTGACGAACACGGGTACGTCGGGGTGAACAGCGAACAGGAGACGAGCGTGCCGATGGTGTTTGCGGTCGGCGATGTTTCGAACCGGTTAGCGCCGACGATCAGCAGCGCTACTGGAGCAGGCGCCACGGCTGCGAAAGTTATTTCGTCCCGACTGAATAGAAAACCAGATGGCTGAGACCGTGGAAACAGCGTTCGAAATCCCCTACACCGACGCGCATATCGCGGCGTATCCGGTTGAATACATCGCCGGGATCGATCTTTACAACGAGGGCGAGTTTCATGCGGCGCACGACGCGTGGGAAGAGCGTTGGATGGGCGAGGTTGGTCCACAGGAGAAACTGTTTCTCCAGGCGATGATCCAGTCGGCGGTTGCGTTTCATCATCTGGACATCGGGCGGCCGGGCGCGGCGAGACAGATGTACCTGAGGGCAAAAGAAAAGTTTGCGCGACTCGGTTGCACTGTTTTCATGTCGTTGGACCTTGACGATTATCAGTTGCAACTCGATTCGGCGTTGTCGTGGTTGTTGAGCGTCGCTGATCCGCGCGAGTTACCCGTGCCACAGATCAGACCGCCGAAGATCAGGTTGTTGGCGACAATCGATGAATTTGATTAGTGTAACGCGATTCGCTTTGCTAGCAGCATGGCTGGGAGCCGCGCTGTTCTTCGGCGCCGTTGTCGCGCCCGCGGCGTTCGGAGTCTTGCGCTCGTTTGGTTTGCCAAACGCGAGCGAGATCGCAGGCTCGATCGTCACGCGCACGCTCGGCGTGATCAATATCGCCGGATTTGCGCTCGCGTTGCTGTTACTTGTAACGGCGTTCTTGCGTCGAGAAGCGCAGACGCGACTCGGTTTGATCATTGAGTGCGTATGTATCGGCCTGATCGCGTTAACGACGGCGTTGGGTCACTGGTGGATTGCGGCTCGCATGCGCGCGTTGCGGACGGCGATGGAGTTGCCGATCGACCAGATTGCCGCCGCCGACCCACGGCGTATGGAGTTCAATGCTTTGCATGGTTATTCGGTTAAAGCCCTCGGGATTGCTATGATTGCCGGTCTTGTGGCGCTGGTCTTGATGGGCCGAGGCCTGCGACATTGATTCGCAAGGATGGAAAGCGCGTTGGACATTATTGAAGACATTGAGTCTTGGCAACGGCGATATGCCGGCTGGAAACAGAGCGGCGCCGCGGGAAATAACAACCTCGAGGAGTACACCTGGGTCAGGAATCGACGCGCTCCGTTTACGCCGGCGCGTCGCGCCCTTCCGATGTTGAACCTGGCGCTGATTTCATCGGCAGGTGCGTACATCGATGGCACGTCGCCGTTTGATGCGACTTCGGCGGACGGCGATCTGAGCTTCAAAGAAATTCCGATCGAAGTGGAGCCAGTTGACCTTCGCTTCTCAGCGCGAGGGTACGACAGCGCCGCCATTCAACAGGATCTCAATGCACAGATACCAATCGATCGACTGCTTGAGTTTGAAAAGAACGGGATCATCGGAGAGTTGAATCCCGTTTTCTGGAGTTTTAGTGGTTACATTCCGGATGCGGCGCGCGTGGTCCATGAGCTCGCGCCGAGTTTGGTTGAACGTGCGCAACGTTATGAAGTGCAGGCGGCGTTGTTGATTCCTGCGTCAGCGCTATGTCATCAGTCCGTTGGGTTAGTTGCGCGGGCGTTGGAGCTCGCCGGTATTCCGACGATGACTTTGGCGGTCGAGCAGGAGATCGTCGAGAGCGTGCGTCCGCCCCGCGTTGCGCTCTACGACGGCGAGATTGGCAGCGTGGCCGGCAAACCTGGATGGCCAGAGCATCAGCGACGCATTCTCGACGAGGCGTTGCGATTGATCGAGCCGATGGACCAGGCGAATATTCGCCAACTCGTCGTGGCGTTGCAGTCTGAAGTTGAAAAAGCGCGCGGCGAGCGGTGACTATGAGCCGAAAGAAACTCGTCCTCGCGATCGTCATCCTCATCGTCGGTGCTGCACTCGCTTATTTGCTCTTTGCGCCAGTACCGATCACACCTTCCGCGTGGACACCACCAGCGGCTCCTGCACTAACTGGACAATACGAACGCAACACACGACTCTCGCCGGTCGAGAGACTTTCCGTCGGCGACGGTCACAAGCCGGAAGACGTCGCGCTCGACACGCAGGGCCGCATTTACGCCGGTCTCGAAGACGGGCGGATCATGCAGCTTCAACCTGATGGAACGCAGCCACGTCTCTTCGCCAACACTCAGGGTCGTCCACTCGGAATGATTTTCGATCGTGCGGGAAACCTGATCGTTACCGACGCGATCAAGGGGCTGCTTTCAATCAGTCCAACCGGCGAGATCAAGGTGCTCGCGACCGAAACCGAAGGAGTCAAGTTTGGTTGTTTGAACGATCTCGATATCGGCGCCGATGGGACGATCTACTTCAGCGAGGCGTCGTACAAGTATCCGATGTCGGAATTCGCGAGCGACGTGTTGGAACACCAGCCCAATGGGCGGTTGATGGCGTTTGATCCACAAACGCTAAAGACGCGCACGCTGCTCCGAGGGATCTACTTCGCCAACGGTGTAGCGGTGAGTCCCGATCAGATGTTTGTCCTCGTTGCCGAAACGGGCAGGTATCGCATCCGTCGCTACTGGTTGAAGGAACCGAAAGAGGGAATGGACGATACCTTCATCGACAACCTTCCTGGTTTTCCTGACGGTATTTCCTCAAACGGCAACGACAAGTTTTGGTTAGCCCTCGTCACGCCGCGGCAAGCACTCTTTGACAAACTTCTTCCGTACCCGTTTCTGCGAAAGGTCGTCTTTCGTCTACCGAAGGCACTTCAACCCGCTCCCGAGCGCTATTCGTTCGTTGTCGCTCTTGATTCGCAGGGCCGTATCGTCGCAAACCTCCAAAACGATTCCTCCGACTGTTATGCGCAGATCGCAAATGTCCTCGAGCGTGAAGGCAAACTTTACTTCGGCAGTATCGGAGAGAACACGGTCGGACGCTTCTCGCTACTCTCCTCGCCTCCTATCAAGTGAAATCGTCTTGGTGGAGCACGATTGTCTTGACGCAGACTATGAGCTTTCCACTAGAGACTTCCCTGTAATGAATCGACCCCGCTTCAACCAATTGATAGATCAATCGAGCCGGCATGCCGGTGACGGTGCTGGCCTGGTCTGGTGAAAGTAGGATCGCGTCACTCGCACGGCATTTCTCGCACAGAGCCGGAAACGATCCACTCGTCGTACGTACGATCAGTCGTTCGTGGATTTCGATCCTCTCCTCCCTCCTTTTTTTCATGAGTTCTCCCTGGGTTTGTCTGCGGCGAACGTGGAAAGAGTGTCTGAAAGGCCGATCGTCTCGGCAGCTTTCAGACACCCTTTTAGTCCACGGTTGTACTAGTAGTCGATGTTGCCGACCATCGTGATCTCGAAAGCTCCGGTGGCCAGATTAACAACCACTACGGCGTTGGCCGATCCGCTCGCGTTGGCAAACCGGCCTGTGCCTCCGACGAAGTGGAAAACAGGTTTATCAATAGCTGTAGCACTACCCGCCGGCGGTGGGTCTAATACTCCGCTAAACTCTATCAGGAGCGTATCACCGTTAGCGGCAGTGATTTTCCCCGTTCCGCTGGACAGCAGACGACCAGGGTGTTCAGGATCGTTGGCGGGGGTGTAATTGACCACCCCCACCGTGGTGCACAACCCAAGATGGGTGGCATTGCTGGTAGAGGTGACGTCGCCGCGAACCGGAATACCCGCTTCATTCAAGGTGAAAGTCGCGACTCCCTTTCCATTGAGAGCAAAAGGGCGATCGACTGCCAGTACGGCAACACTCCCCAGCAGGAAGAAAGCGGTTAGCGCGATTGCAGTAACTTTGGAAATGCGTTTCATGAGAGTTCTCCTTTGAATCAATAATCAATATAATTCGCGAACTTTGGCGACCGCCTTTGAAGCTGTCCGTCATCGGCCTCGCGAACGCGGCAGACGATAAACGCGGACAATCCCAGAAGTCTTTTTGGTTTTCTTAGAATCGGGGTGAGAAAACTCTCGTAGAAATCTTAAAGAATTTTTAGAACCCTATGTCCTCACAAGACAATCAGTTATATGAATTCGGGCCGTACGTCATCGACGCACGTAGCCGCATTCTGCTGAAGGACGGCACGACGGTTCGTCTCACTCCGAAGGCTTTCGACACGCTTTTCGTCCTCGTACGGCACGCATCGCAGGTTGTTGAAAAGGAGCAACTGTTGAAAGAGGTGTGGCCGGATATCTTCGTCGAGGAAGGCAGCCTCTCGCACAACATACATGGGTTGAGGAAGGCGTTAGGAGATGATTCTTCCGAGCCTCGCTATATAGAAACTATTCCGAAACGTGGTTACCGGTTTGTCGCTCCGGTGAAGATATCTCATGCGAGTTCCGAGCAGATCGGTTTCAGTGATCTTGAAGGCGACGCGGTGGTCATCGAGAAACACACGTACGCCCGGGTTATTAGCGATGAGTTTGAAGCTACCGATGTTCCGGTCGAAATTGAACATGGACCATTCCCGCCGGCCGTAGAAACAAAGGCGCTCGCCTCCGGCGTCGTCACCGATCAGCGTAAGAAGAGTTGGATCCAAGCGGCAGTTGTTGTAGGTGGGTTACTAATTTTATCTATCGCCGCGTTTGTTTATTTGAAACGGCCGGCTGTTACCGCACCCCCTGTTTCCCGCGCTAAGAGCATGCTTGTCAGGTTGACTAACAACAACGCTATGGATAGCGAGCCTGCCTGGTCGCCCGACGGAAGCCGGATCGCATTCTGGAGCAATCGAGACGGTGGAAAAGAGATTTACGTAATGGACGCCGACGGCTCGAATGTGAAGCGACTCACCAGCAATCTCGCTGATGATGTAAATCCGAGCTGGTCGCCAGACAGTCGCAGAGTCCTTTTCGAAAGTGAACGGGACGGTAACAGAGAGATCTATGTAATGGATGCCGACGGCGGCAACCAGATCCGCCTCACGCGTGACAACGCGCTCGATAGCACTGCCACCTGGTCACCTGACGGGAGTCTTATCGCCTTCGCCAGCAATCGAGACACCGGCCTTCCGTACAACCCATACAACATGGACGTTTACGTGATGAATGCCGATGGATCGAACGTGAAGAGAATCGTAGATGACCCTGAATATGACGTGGGTCCACAGTGGTCGCCCGACGGGCGTAAGATTCTTTTCATGACCGGCAGGAATGGCAACTTCGATGTGTACGTCATGAACGCGGATGGCACAGAGCAGAAAAACCTAACCGCTGATTACGACAAAGCCGACGGCGCTCCGGTCTGGTCCATCGATGGTAACAACATCGCATTCTCGAGGAAGATCGAAGGCAAGGATCAGATCTTCGTCATGGACTCCGACGGCGGCAATCTCAAGCGGGTGACACACAACTCCGCGAACAACGGTTCGCTTGGATGGTCGCCCGATGGCTCGAAGCTAATCTTTCAAACCGACCTGGATGGCAACTGGGAGATTTACACGATAAGCGTTGACGGCGAGTTGGTCCAGCTAACGGACGACGCAGCGGAAGACCTCGCGCCCGACTGGTCTCCTGACGGAAACCGGATCGCATTCTCAAGCAACCGCAACGGCAACCAGCACATTTATGTCATGAATGCCGACGGAAGCTCGCTAACACAGATAACAAACACGCCTGCCGAAGATACAGAACCTGCATGGGCGCCGGACGGTAAACGAATAGTTTTTACGAGTCTGCGAGACGGGAACAAAGAGATCTATGTGATGAATGCCGACGGGAGCAATCCGCGGAGGCTGACTAACGATCCAGCCTCGGACAATTCTCCCAGGTGGTCGGTCGATAACAGAATCCTCCTTACGAGCAATCGAGGAGGTCGTGGAGATATATACGTGATGGACCACGAGGGCCGAAATGTTTCAAAACTGACAACAACCGGAGCGACGCACGCCTCGTGGTCTCCGGATGGGAAGAAAGTCACGTTCGTCAGTCGCAGCCCTGAAATAATCGGCGGTGCCTACTGGCTACAAGTATTTGTTATCGATGCCGACGGCAGTAAGCTCAAGATGCTTACCACGAGTCCGAACTCGACGTTCATACCGAAGTGGTCCCCTGATGGTTCGTCGATCGCGTTTGTTGTCGAATATCACGGGGTCAGGGCGAACATCTTCGAGATTTCTCCGGGAGGAGAGAATCTCAAACGTCTCACGGCCGGTCCGAAGTTCGACGGCCGCCCGGCCTACTCACCTGACGGAACAAAGCTGGCGTTCGAGAGTAACCGCAACGGGAACTACGAGATTTATGTGATGAATTTGCGTTGAGCGTCATTTAGCTTTGGTGAAAAGTCCGGTCGCCCGCCTGTTTGTCCACACCGCCAACACCGCAACACCGCAACACCACAACACCGCAACACCACAACACCGGATACAAAATACCCACCTGTATATCTCAGTACCAAGGCACCTTTGTTGTGGATCTAGCGAAAACATAGGGAATCGGATTGGTCTGACCGGGGGTGGTTAGGTGGTATACAAATCCGCCGCACAGCACCACAGTAACAACCCGCACCCAAATCTCAGGAAATCCCTGAAAAACCGCCTTAAATAAGTAAATTCCGAACTTTTACGGACTGCGGCACGAGGGTTGTTACTCATATCAGCGAAGTAGAAATAATACGTGGGACTTCAAGCGCGGCAACCCCTCTCTGTGGAGCTAACGACAATGATAAATCTGCTTTCAGCGGCTACGTCTGTACCTGAGAACGCCTTTGCCACCTCCGAACTGGTGGCCAACGTCATGCACAAACTTTCACCGGAACTAATCAACACAATCAATACGCTCGGCGTCGATCACAGGTATTCAACCCTCGCAAACTACCCTGATTTCCTGCGCGGCAAACCAAAAATGGCAACCAGCTCGACCACGCAACTCGGCGTGGCCGCCACCAAAGGTTGCATTCAAGAATGGGGCGGTGATCCCAAACGCATCGGCCTCCTCGTCGCCGCGACTAACACCCCGGACCAGATGCTGCCCTGCCTCGCGTCGGAAATCATGGGTCAAACTCATGGTCTGCTGTCGCGGTCGCTGCGCACGGTGAGCATGCAGGCGCAAGGTTGCTCAGTTTTGTTGAAATCAATAGAAGTGGCCCAGTGGTACCTCTTCGCCAATCCTGGAAAACTCGCGATCGTCGTGATGTCTGAAGCACACACTCCTTACGTCGCTCCGCTGTTACGCGACGAGTATTTCGGTTATCGCGAAATTGTCAGATTCAAGAAGGAACAGCGGATCGCCAGCGAGCAGTTCGAGCAACAGCGGTTGGACACTACATTCGTGGTCCAGTCGATGCTCTTCGGCGACGGCGCGGTGGCGTTGCTGGTAGGCACTGAAGAAGGGAAACCGGCGTTTGGACCAATCTCTCACCTTACCAACGACCAGCCGAACGACATGAACCTTCTTACGATGGTCCGCAACAGTACGCACCCGTTCCTTAAAGGCCGGCCGCAGTACTTCATGCAGCCGAATGTACCGAATCGCGGCGCGCATTATGCGGTAACGACCATCAAGAACGTGTTAAAGCATCCTGACTCGCCCGTCTCGGACATCGATGACGTCGATGACTGCCTCATCCACACCGGCAGCAAGAAGATTCTCGACGGTGTTTGCTCGCAACTCGCGTTGCATCCTGACTCGCGCAAGGTCTCTAACTCGTACAAAGTTCTTCAGCAGTACGGAAACCTTTCCAGCGCTTCAACCGGCTTTATGCTGGCTGGGAAAGACGAGTGGTCAGGCCCGACGATGGTAGTGGGTTTTGGAGTTGGATTTACTGCGAGCGCGGGGATTATGAATTTCAACTAAAAGGAGTTACACCAATAGCACCGATTTGGACAACGTAGTCAGCGTTGAGCCGACTTGCGAGAAGTCGAATGGCTTGCCGATGATTGCGTCAACGAGGTGTTCTTCACCCGTTGGCGGCGTGGTGTTTGGACCATACCCGGTCACCAATACAATCTTCACGTCAGGCCAATCTTTGCGGATGGATCGCGCAGTTTCCCACCCGTCCATCTCAGGCATTGCAAGGTCGGTAAACACGAAGTCAAACGAGTGCTGCCGCATCTTTTGCAGCGCTTCCTGACCACTTCCGGCCAGTTCGACCTTGTGACGAACAGCCGTCAACATCTCAGCCAACGTTTCTCTCACTGGAAGCTCATCATCGACTACCAAAATGCGTAACGGCGCGAGATCCGATGTGATAGTCTCGACCTTCTCGACCGACTCCTCCGCAACAGCGGCCGGCAGGTCGATCATGAAGATGGTTCCTTTTCCAGGTTCCGATATGACACTGATCGATCCCGCGTGTCTTTCGATGATGCTGTAACTCACCGACAAACCAAGTCCGGTACCCTGCGCGCCCTTCGTTGAAAAGAACGGTTCAAAGACCTTCTGGCGAACGTCGTCAGCCATACCCATGCCGTTGTCGCAGAATTTCAGCTTCAGCCTGTCGTTTTCGCGCCGGCAGCACACACACAATTTACCGCCCTTAGGCATCGCGTCGACGGCATTGACGATGAGGTTCACGAACACTTCACGCAACTCGGAAGCGCTGCCGTACGTGCCCTGGTCCTTTTGCGCGTCGAGTTTGACCTCGTATTCCAGCCCGCGAATGCGCGCCTCGTTCTGCCAGCGCGTGCGCGTGATTTCGATCGCGTCGTTTAGCAGACTTGAAACGTCGACCAGTTCAAATTCTTTCACCGGCGACTTGCGCGCGAACGTTTGAATGCGACGCACAGTAGCAGCCGCATCTTCCGCGGCTGTTTGAATGATGTCGAGATTACGGACCAGGGCAGGTTCGTCGATCTGGCGGCGCAACAACTGCGCGCGTCCGAGAATCGCGGCGAGCGAGTTGTTGAAATCGTGGGCGACGCCCGATGCGAGTTGGCCCAGCGCGCGCAATTTATCAGCTCGTGCAGCACGCTCCCGTTCTTCCTTCTGCTCGGTGATGTCGCGAGCGATTCCCAACACACCGGTGGTTCGCCCGTCTACAACAAGCGGCGAATTGTCGACACGAGCGTAGCGCAGCCGTCCATCGTGACTGTAATAGCGCATCTCATAGGTCTGCGGAGCTCCAGACAAAGCCGCATCGAGCTTTTCCCTCACGAGCTCACGATCACCTTCATAGACCATGTCGAGCAACGAGCGACCAATAAAATCACTTCGCTGGTAACCGAGACCTTTCAACGTCGCACTGTTGGTCCACTTAAACTGGCCTGCCGGATCGACGGCATAGATCGATTCGCGTGCGCTTTCGAGAATGTTATTCAACAGCGACTGATGCTCGCGCGCGACCGCCTGCACCTTGCGCAGATCCGAAAGATCGCGCGCCGTGCAGACCACGCCGACGGCGTTGCCGTTTTCGTCGAGCACTGGTTCAACCGACACGAGCAACGGACGTTTGAGACGGGTTGGAGTGATTTCAATCGTGACGCTGCGTCGCGTTTCGAGAGCATTTTCAACCACGCACGCTTCGTCTTCCTCGCTTGTGCGGAGAATGGCGCAGCATTGGCGGCCCAACAGCAGTCGCGGATGAAGCGCTTCCATCGCCGCACCGGCTCGGTTCACGCGTTTCAACTCACCGACGCGGTCGAAAATGAAAATACCATCCGACATCGCGTCAAACGTCGTCTCCCATTCCGTCTTGCCGCGCGCGACCATCTCAAACAATTCGGCCTGCGCAATCGCGACCGTTAGTCGCTCCGCAATCGCTTCGACGAGAGACAGTTCGTCTTCGGTCCAGCGGCGCATCCGATCCGATTGGTGAATACACAGCACGCCGCGGAACTTTTCTTTAACGATGATCGGGTAGTTGATCTGTGATCGGACCGCAAGTTTCTCCGCCTGCGCGCGCACATAGTCGCTGAGCGTCGTCGAGTGGTCGCTGTAATTCAGCGCATCTTCGATGATCAGGGGGCGGCTCGAACTCGAAAGGCGTTGTCCGATCGGATCGTCGTAGTTGATCTTAAACTGCTTGATACTCGCGACGTCCGCCGCCATATATTCATCCTCCAGCGGCGATCCGAAATCTTCGCTGTTGGACAAGAACAGATGAACCCGCGATGCCGAGAGGGCGCGACCCAGCTCGCGTGTCGCGGTGCTGAGCACTTCCGGCAAACTCAACGAGGCGCGAATCAGCATCGTCAACCGGTTGACTAACGCCTCGCGCGTCGACGTCGATTCCGCCTTCTGGTAAAGCTCCGCCTGGCGAATGGCGATTCCGGTCTGATCGGCAATGGCTTTGGCGAGATCGATGTCGGCTTCACTCCAGCGCCTGATGGTCTTTGTCGTCGAAAACGCGAACGCGGCAGGAACGTCGTCGCCGACCCGGATCGCGACATACATGATCGACTTCACGTTGGCTTTCGAAAGGATGTTTCGATAAAGGTCTCTGATCTGCGCGTCGTGCTCGGCGTCGTTGAACGCTAGAACACCGGTCTTATCGAGGGCCGCGATCAGCGTTTGCAGGTGCGACAGAGGAAAGTCTGATGCCGCCGGCTTCACGCCGACAGCGTGATACTCGGCCACGTTCGTCGCGCACCTCGCCCAATCATTCCGCATGTAAAGGGAGCAGCGATCCACGTCCAGATGTGAACCCAGTTCACGCACCGCCGTGCGATAGATCTCGTGACTGTCGAGCGAGCAGCGGATGGCTTGCGAAATGCGATGGCTCATCGCCTCACGCTGGGCCTGTTGGGCCAACGCCTCTTCCGCATGACGCCGTTCGGTGATATCAACGCCCACACCTGAAATGTAGCGACGCCCGGCAGAGTCGATCGTCGGAAACTTGAATACGAGCCAATGATGCGTCGTGCCGTCGCCTGCGGGCAGACTTTCAATACTCTCTTGCGGACGCCCGGCTTCCAGTACCTTGAGATCGTCTTCGTGGGTGTCTGCGGCACTGATCGGCGGCAGCCAGTCAAAACTGGTTCGACCTTTCAAAAAACTTAGCTTCTGTCCAAAAACTTTCTCGAACGGTTTGTTGACGTAAACATACCGTCCCTCGTCGTCTTTCATGAAAGCGACGGCGGGACTGTTGTCCATAAAACTGTTGAAGAACGCCTGACTCTCGCGCAACGCTTCTTCCGAATGTTTTCGTTCGGTCAGGTCGCGTGCAATGCCTTGCACACCGAATGGCCGGCCCTCGCGGTAAATCAGTCGCGTACTGACTTCGAGTCGGATGCGGCGGCCTTGTTTGGAGATGATGTCGATCTCGTAAACCGTCGAGACCTTCTGAGAAGCCTTTTGCGCGATCATCGCGCGAGCGAGATTGAGATACTCCGGCGCGATCACGTCCGCGACGTTCATCTTCATCGTCTCTTCGCGACTGTAACCGGTAATTCGTTCGCCGCTTCGATTCAGCGACGTGAAGTTACCTTGCAGATCGTGCGTGTAGATGATGTCGTTCGCGTTCTCGAAGAGCTCGCGATAGCGTTCCTCACTCTCGCGCAACGCCGCGGAAGTGCGATGACGCTCGACGAGGCGCGCCACTTTAACCAGGAGTTCTTCGTTTCTGAACGGAAGATCGAGATAGTCGTCGGCGCCGGCGTGAAGTCCTTCGATACCAGCATCTTCCGCTTTGCGGAGGCCGCTGATCAACAGGACGGGAATTGAGGCAGTGCGCGGATCATTTTTCAGGCGGCGGCACAACTCGAGGCCGCTAACATGCGGCATGACGACGTCGCTGAGGACGACATCTGGTCCAAACGAATGGACCATGTCGTGGCCTTCTGCACCGTCTGACGCCGCGGCGATCTCGTAGCCCTCGAGTTCGAGCAGATCGATGAGGAGATCAAGCACTCTCCGATCGTCGTCGACAATCAGGACTCGTCCTCGCTCTGACGTACTGGTGCTCATCGGGTTTGTAACCTGGACGTTTTACTAACGAGACCTCGTGGGAGGAGGGAGTCGAGTAGCGGGTGTCGGAGTTCTGAGAACTCCGGGCGCAGACACACAAGCCGCAGCGAGTATAACAGGTTTAGTACCTGTTTGAAAACATAGACTTACAGCGAAGCGGTGACGCGGAGAAGGGCGAAGCGGGGACGTGGGAGAAGCGGGGAAGCGGGGACGCAGGGGATGCGTAGAAGCCGGGTGCGCAGCGGTAGTTCCTTGATTCTCCGCGTCCCCGCTTCGCCCCTTCTCCCCGTCTTCCTCTACTGCCCGGAACTCTTGCGTTTACCGGGAGTTTCGGGGATTGCGGTCTTCGCGAAGTAGCCGCTGCGATAATTCAGCTTGAGATTCTGCTGTTTCAGCTCCGGATTGATGATCTGGATCTCGATTTTGCGATATGAACCATCGCGGGCCTTGTTTTTCGGCGAATAGGCCACGAGGTACTGCTCGCGGAGGTCGCGCTGAATCTGCGTGAAAGCGTCTCGGAGATCGCGTTCATGGCGCGGAAAATAGGCGCGGCCGCCGGTTTTTTCGGCGATTTTCCTGAGCGCGCCTTCGTTGACACCGAAGGTGTAGCGGTCGCCGATGCCGATGGCATAGATCAGCGAATCAGCCTTTTGGGCGGCTTCAATCGCTTCGTCCATCTTCAAGCGGCTGCTCGTGTCGTCGCCGTCGGTAAGCAGAATGATAGCCCGGCGAGTGTGCTCGGCGGAGGTGCCGATCAATTCTTCCGAGGTGGCCCAAACGGCGTCCCAGATCGCAGTCGATCCGGCAAGCATCTGGTTTTCCCCGGAGATTGGCGGCGTTCCGTTAACAACAACGCCACCGCCTATGTAACCAGATGGCGGCACAAACTCGACGCGATCGATCGCTCGCCTGAGGCGCTCAATGTTTCCGGAAAAACCCTGTTCGAGCGTTGTCTCTCCGGTGAACGATAAGATCGCCGCTTCATCTTTGCCACCTGGGCGCAGAATGTTTTCGAGAAACGCGCGTGCGGCCTCTTTTTCGTCCGGCAGTGTACGTTCTTCCGAAGCGCTGCAATCGATCAGGATAGCGAGTGACAACGGCAGATCGATGTTTGTTTGGAACGTAAAAATGTCCTGCTGCTGCCCGTCTTCGAACACGCGAATGTCTTCCGGTTTCAGATTGCTGACGAACCTCTTGTGCTTGTCAGCGGCAGTGAAGAAGATGTTTGTAAGATTGGTTTCAACCTTGATTATTTCATCCGAATCCTGCGGCAGCTCTTCGCGCGTGCGTGGAGTTGGAGAAGGCGACGGCAAGGCACTCGCAACAGCCGGTTCATTCTTCGCTGACAGACTTCGCGTGGCGAATACGCCGCAAACGGCGACGACGACGAGGAGCAGCAGTACGAATAACCGATTGAAATACTTGTAACGCATCTTGCTTCTACTTGCCTTTCATTCCATCGGACCAAGTCCTACGGCATTACGCTGTCGGCGACGGCCGGGTAGCCTTCCTTCGTTTTCACTTTTAAGTTATCGCGGCCTTGAACGAGTTTGACTTCGATCTTGCGGAACTTGCCGTCGTAAGTCTTGTTCGTCGGGTCGTACGTGACGAGATATTGCGCGCGCAGTTCCTTTGAAATTCTGGTGAATGCTCGTTCGAGCGAGAGCATGTCGCCGGTGAAGAACGCGGCGCCGCCGGTCTCTTCTGCGAGCGTTTGCAAATCGCGATCTTTCTTATCAGCAACTTGTCCGGCTTCGACGCCGGGCACAGTACCCAAGAATCCGGCCTTCGTTGAGATCGCAAAAATCGTTGTCTCAGTTCGTTGTGCGATGCTGATCGCATCGCGGATGTTGGCGCGACTGTAGGTGTCTTCACCATCGGTTACGAGCAACAGCACGCGACGTCCTGGAACGGTGCGCATCTTTTCGTCGCAAAATTGCCAGATCGCGTCGAACAACGCCGTTTGTTTACCCATCTTCTTCACGCTGTAGACGGCCTTGTCGAGCAGGTCAAGTCTCGCCGTGAAGTCCTGAAGCAGAGTGATCTCATCGTCGAACGTCCCGAAGAGCACGCGATCCTTGCGAACCTTCACAACGGTCTGGATGAAGTTCATCGCCGACTCTTGTTGAAACTTCAACTTACCCGCAGTTGAGGGCGACGTATCCATCAACACGGCCACGTAAAGCGGCAGGTTCAGCGCGAGATCGTCTGAAAACGTTTCGATCGCCTGCGGGATCTTGTCCTCGAGAATAAGGAAGTCGTTCTTCGTCAGCCCGGGAACAAAGTTGCCTTTCTTGTCGGTGACTGTAATCGGCAGTCGTACGCGGCGAACAGGAATTCTGACGGTGCCCTGCGGGTCCTGCGGTAGCGGCGTCGGGCTGGCCTTTGGCCTTTGGGCGGAGACGGTCACCGACGCAGCGGCCAGAACGCAAACCGCTGAAAAAGACATAATTAAGAGACGTGTTAGAACTGTTGACATGCGATTCTGGATTATAGTTCAGGGGACGACCCTGAGTCTGCTGGGTACGGCGGTTCGATGCCTTGCCGCCCAACCCTGTTGCCCCCTTTGGATTTTCAGTACAATTGGCCGAAACTGATCTTCGGCCCAATTTGAGTCGCGCAACACCTGATGCCCGACAACTCGCATAGCTCGAATTCAGTCAGCGATGCGCCTCCCGAGTACATTGCCCATTATCGCATTCTGCGCAGGCTCGGCAAGGGCGGGATGGGCGAAGTCCTGCTCGGCGAAGACACGAAGCAACACGGACGCAAGGTCGCGCTAAAAGTACTTCCTGAAGAAGTGACTCGCTCTGAAAGCCGCCTCCGGCGTTTCAGACAAGAAGCGCGTGCGGTTCTCGCGTTGAACCATCCAAATATCCTCACCGTCTACGAGATTGGCGAAGCTGGCGAAAAGTATTACATCGCGACTGAATACATCGAAGGCGAGACGTTGCGGCAGTGTCTGTGGCAGGACGCTTTGGAACTCGACGAAGCGCTCGGCGTCGCGATCCAGGTCGCGATGGCGCTCGAAGCGGCACACGCAGAGGGCATCGTACATCGCGACATCAAGCCAGAGAACATCATGCTGCGACAGGATCGATTCGTTCGCGATCGCATCGTAAAAGTTCTCGACTTCGGACTCGCAAAACTTACCGATCGCGAAGCGGGTGGCGCCGATCCTGAAGCAGTAACAATCCCGATCACGCAAACAAATCCCGGGATAATCATGGGGACTACGGGTTATATGTCTCCCGAACAAGCGCAAGGCGAGACGATCGATACGCGTTCCGACGTTTTCAGTCTCGGGGTTGTGCTTTACGAAATGATCGCCGGCGAACCGCCGTTCAAAGGACGCACCGACAGTCACACGCGCGTCTCGATCATCGATCACGATCCGGTGCCACTCGTGCAGCACGTTGCGGACGTGCCACGACAGCTCGATCGCATCGTGTCGAAAGCACTGGCGAAAGATAAACTCAAGCGTTATCAAACGATCACCGATTTCAAGCTCGATCTGGAGCAGTTGCGCGACGACCTCCACACATCGACTGGTGAGCGCGCGATTCCGCATGGACGACGTGGTTCAGCGGAAACAAGGACGATCACTCAGATAACCGGCGCTCGATCGAAGATGGAAACAATCGCGGAATCAGCAGCGTCGCCTGCGAGCGCGATCACCGAGCCGCGCCGAATGAACTGGCTCAAGTGGGCGATTCCCGCGGTGCTGGCAGCGGTGTCGATCGGCATCATCGTTTACTTCTCACGCGCGACGCCAACGATAAATTCGGTGGCGATTCTTCCTTTCGTCAACGACACGAAAGATCCGAACACCGAGTATCTGTCTGACGGAATAACTGAAAGCATCATCAACAGTCTGTCGCAGTTGCCGAACCTCCGGGTGATGTCGCGCAACGCGTCTTTCCGGTTCAGGAGTCCGAACATGGATCCGCTGGAAGCCGGCCGTAATCTGAACGTCGGCGCAGTGTTAATTGGACGTTTGGTGACACGCGACGGTCGTCTTGTCATCAAGACGGAACTGATCAAAGTCGCGGACGGGTCGCAACTCTGGGGTGAGGAATACAACAGCAGTGTGACCGACATCCTTTCCGTGCAGGACGAAGTGTCGCGAAAGATTTCGCAGAGTTTGCGTTTGCGGTTGTCGGGAGAGGATGTCGAAAAACTTGCCAGACGCTACACGAAGGACGCGGAGGCTTTTCAGCTTTATTTGAAGGGCCGGTACTTCTGGAACAAACGCAACGAAGAAGGATTTCGCAACGGCATCGAGTATTTCAAACGCGCCGAAGAGAAGGACCCGACGTTTGCACTCGCTTTTTCAGGTCTCGCCGATTCGTATGCGTTGCTGTGCGACATAGGAGTCGCGAAGCCGATCGAGGAGATGCCGAAGGCGAAAGCAGCCGCGCAGAAAGCTGTCGATGCTGATCCGACGCTTGCGGAGGCCTACACGTCGCGAGCGTTTGTGCGGTTGGCTTACGACTGGGACTGGCTCGGCGCGGAAAGTGATTTTCAGCAAGCGCTAAAATTAAATCCGATGTATCCGACCGCGCACCAGTGGTACGCCTCGTACCTGATGCAGATGGGAAAGTTTAATCGCGCGAAAGCTGAGATCGAGGAGGCGCACAAACTCGATCCGCTTTCGCCGATCATCACTGCCAACCACGGTCTCTATTCGTATTACGAACACAAGTACGACGACGCGATCGCGATCTACAAGCAGGGGTTGAAAGCGGATCCGGATTTCTGGGTGGCGCGTCATTACCTGGCGCTGGCTTACGTTCAGAAGGGCATGTACAACGAAGCGATCGCGGAGTTGCGCAGTTTGATCAAAGCGCCCGCCACTGGTCCAATACCTGACAAGGTGATCGAAACGGAAATGGAAGCGTCGTCGTCGCTTGGTTTTGCTTACGGGATGGCGGGCAAGACTGCCGAAGCGCGCGATATCCTTGCAAAGCTTCAGTCGTTATCGCAGCGGCGGTACATTGCCGGAGTTTACTTTGCGATGGTTTACGCTGGATTGAAAGACAACGAACATGCGATTCAGCATTTGAACGAAGCTTTTCAATCGCGACATCCGGGACTCGTTTTGATCAGGATCGATCCGAAGTTCGATGGATTGAGGTCCGATCCTAAGTTCCAGGAATTGACTCGTCGCTTCGAACCTATTCCGTAATTTCCATTAATAAACTAGAGAGCTCTGGCGGTAGTGGAGATTGATACAACACGCGCTCGCCCGTTTTGGGGTGGGCGAATGCGAGTTTTTCCGCGTGCAGGAACTGCCGTCCGAGGCTGCGGATTTGAGATTTTAGTTTTGGGTTTTGGATCGTGTTGTCGCGGCCTCCGCCGTACGTTTCATCGCCGACAACCGGATGTTTGAGCCAGGCCAGATGAACGCGGATCTGATGTGTGCGACCGGTTTTGAGTTCCACGTCGAGAAGCGTGAAGCGATTGAAGCGAAGGTTGACGCGGTAGATCGACAAGGCGCTACGGCCGCCACGCACGACGGCCATGCGCGTGCGATTAGACCGATCGCGCGCGAGGGGTTCTTCGATGCGACCCGAGTCTGATGGCACGCGGCCATGGACCAGGGCGACGTACGACTTGTAAACGGAACGGTCGCGAAATTGATCCGACAGATGTTCCAACGCCGATTCGGTTTTAGCTACGACGAGCAGGCCGGATGTGTCGCGATCGAGTCGATGAACGATGCCGGGGCGTACGCTCGAGGCGTTCGGTAGCTGCTGAAAATGATAAGCGAGAGCGTTCGCGAGTGTGCCGGAGTGGATGCCCGCTGCTGGGTGGACCACGAGTCCGGCCGGTTTGTTGACGACTACGAGCGTATCGTCTTCATGAACGATCTCGATTGGTAGTGCCTCGGGAGTGAAGCTGGTTGTCGCGGGTAAGGTTAGATCGACTTCGAGCTCGTCGTGTTCGCGTAGTTTGTACGAAGGCTTGCTGGGTTTGCCGTTGACGAGAACGTCTTCGGCTTCGATCACGCGTTGCAGTCGCGCGCGGCTCCAGCCTTCGATTTGCGATGCGAGAAAGGCGTCGAGCCGCACGCCGACATCATCCGGTCCGATTTTGAACGTGAGGTTTTCGTGATCGGAGCGCTCAGCCATGGCTTTGCACAAAAAGGAAGAAGACACCAACGGTTTTATAGTAATTCTGCGTTGAAACGACCCTCTTTACCGCAGAGATCGCGAAGATACGCAGAGAACCGCAGAGAAAACACTCAGCCATTCCTGCGTTCAAACTCTTTCATGAACGAGACCAGCGCTTCGACACCTGCACGCGGGAAGGCGTTGTAGATCGACGCACGGATGCCGCCGACGGAGCGATGGCCCTTCAATCCATCCAGCCCCTGCGCCGTTGCTTCAGCCGTGAACTTCTTTTCGAGATCTTCCGACGGCAAACGGAACGTGACGTTCATCGTCGAGCGACAATCGGCGTCCGCGTGACCGCGATAGAAATCGGTGGCATCGATCGCGTCGTAGATGAGTTGCGCCTTCTCATCGTTCTCGCGTTCCATCGCGTCGATGCCACCCTTGTCTTTGATCCACTTGGTGACGAGGCTGATGATGTAAATGCCCCACGTGTTTGGCGTGTTGTAGAGCGAGTTGTTTTCGACGTGTGTGCGGTAGTCGAGCATCGTGTGCATTCCCTCAGGGATGCGTTGCAGCAGATCCTCGCGGATGATCACGAGCGTCACCCCACTCGGGCCCATGTTCTTTTGCGCGCCGGCGTAGATGAATGCGTACTTATCGATCGGAATCGCGTGCGAGAGAATGTCAGACGAGGCGTCGGCGAAGAGCGGAATGGATCCGGTATCGGGTTCGCGTTTCCACTGCACGCCTTCGATTGTTTCGTTCGTGGTGATGTGAACGTATGCAGCGCGCGGGCTGAGACTCATTTCGTCGTTCCCGGGAGTGCGCGTGAAACCGCCGTCGGCCATCGTTGCCGCGATGTTCACGTTGCCGACTTTCTTCGCTTCTTTGAGTGCTTTCTTACCCCAGCTTCCGGTGATCACGTAGTCGGCGCTGCCTTCGGTTGTGAGGAAATTCATTGGGATCATCGAAAACTGGAGACTCGCGCCGCCTTGCAGGAAGAGAATGCGATAGTTGTCGGGGATGCTGAGCAGTTCGCGCAGGCCGTTTTCCGCGCGACCGATGATTTCGTCGAACGTCTTCGAGCGGTGACTGATTTCCATCACCGACATGCCGACGCCGGGCAAGCTCAGTAGCTCACGTTGCGCCTCTTCCAAAACCGGCACCGGCAACACCGCCGGTCCAGCACTAAAATTGAAGATCCTCTCAGTCATTTACTTCCTCCAAAAAAAACCGTGTTTAGTCTTCCAACTGCGACCGCAGCGCTTTACCCGCGATCTTCGTTACTAACGAACGCGGAACGAAGCGCTCAGCTTCGACGGCGAACCAGTTGGTCCAACCCGAAATGATGCTCGGCTTTTGATGGCGTAATCCGCGCAACGCTGTATCAACCACTTCCTCCGGCGTTTGGATCGAGCGCATCGGCGGCCGATCCATCTTCGACGCAGCAAAGAAATTGGTCTCAGTCACACCAGGACACAGCGCCATCACATGTACACCATGCGCCCGATTTTCCTCCCACAACGCTTCCGAAAACGACAAGACGAAAGCCTTCGTCGCCGCATAAGTCGTCATGTACGGCACGGGCTGAAACCCCGCCGTCGAAGCGACATTGATGATCGCGCCCTGTTTCCGTTCCCGCATGGGCTTCAGAAACCGGTAAGTCAGTTCAACCAGCGACTTCACATTCAAATCAATCATCTCCAGCTCGCGCGCGATATCGAGGCCGACAAACTCGCCCATCGATCCGAAACCCGCATTGTTCACGAGCATGTCGACAACCAACTCGCGCCGTTGCGTCTCTTCAAATAGTTCACGCGCTGCGTCGGGTCGAAGCAGATCCATCGTGATATAGTGCGCGCGCACACCACTGACTCGCCCCAGCTCGTTGCACATCGTGATGAGTTTGTCTTCAGAGCGCGCGACAAGCAGGACGTTTCTTCCGCGAGCGGCGAGTTTTCTGGCGAAGGCGGCACCGATGCCGGATGAGGCTCCCGTGATGAGGGTTGTGTTCATACCAACTTCAGTAAATCGAGTTCGATAATGTCATGGCTACTTGCCTCGAGTTGTCGCAAACTTTCCTGTGACGGCGCATTGTCGAGATTGATGCGAGCGACCGCCGCCGCGGCGCCTTCAAAGACGATGTTTTCCATCTCCTGAACGTTGATCTGTTCTGCTTTGAGCGCATCAAGCACGCCCGCAAGCACACCGGGTCGATCGAGATGTCGAACTACGAGCCGGTGAGTCGCTGGCGTTTGTTGGGCCAGGTTCACTACATTCGGAACTTTCCCGGTGCTCTTGAAGTCTGCGACGATGCGCACAGTCTCAGCCGCGATCGCCTCCTGCGCCTGATCCGTCGACGCGCCGATGTGGTGCGTTCCGTAAAGTCCTGCTTCCTTCGCGATCTCATCCTGAAACTCACCGGCGCCGCTAGTTGGCTCGAGCGCGTACACGTCGAGACCCGCACGAATGCCGCGATTCCTGATCGCGTTAATCAACGCCTGCTGGTCCACCACTTCGCCACGCGCGGTGTTGATGAAGTATGCGCCTTCGCGCATTGCGTCAAAAAACTCGGCGTTGATCAGGTTTCGCGTCTCAGGCTTGAGCGCAAGATGAACGCTCACAACATCCGCTGCGGCCGCAACCGCCTGCGGCGATGACATGAGCTCGACACCAAGCTTCGCAGCGCGCTCGCCCGTCAGACTCCTGCTCCAGGCAACTACAGGCATGCCAAACGCGCGCGCACGCGGAATCATCTCCTGGCCGATCTTCCCGACCCCGATCAACCCGAGCGTCCGCCCATATAGCCCACGCGCTTTCGAAAATTCTTTCTTGTTCCAAACGCTTTGTCGCAAGGTGACGACGTTGTCCGCAATGCGGCGGTCGAGTGCGAGAATAAGAGCAAAAGCAAGCTCGGCGACGGCGATCGAATTCTTGCCGGGACAATTCGAAACGTAAATGCCGCGTTTTGA
>Ga0209387_1000083_pt1 | contig 26796 bp, 25 predicted proteins | sample NCControl_FD_187515 | JGI IMG/M metagenome (GOLD analysis project Ga0209387, IMG submission 187515) | Agricultural soil microbial communities from Utah to study Nitrogen management - NC Control (SPAdes) (version 2) | ecosystem: Environmental > Terrestrial > Soil > Agricultural land | place: USA...
CAAGCGGCTGCAACTTCCAGTTGCGCGTCGAGTCCGGCACGGGAATACCGAGCCGGTTGAGCGCCTGCGTCAACTGCTGGTGCGAATCGAGATTGATGTCGTTGCGTTGTGGCCCACCGAAAAGCGTTCCTTGCGACGACTCCTCCGCCAGCACTTGCTGCAACTCTTCCGCCAGTTCGACCCGTCGCTTTTCGACTATGCCGAGCTGTTCGAGCCAGCGATCTTTGTGCATGAAAAACCCGGCGAGCTCGATGTCGACCACCGTGTTGACGCATTCAAACTCTAGTTGCGCGCACTTGATCAACGACTCACTCTTCAACCGGTCGATCAACTTTTCACGCAACGGCAGAAGGATCGCGGCATCGCGCGCGGCGTACTCGAGTTGCGCTTCCGAAAGCTCGAAATTCCAGTTGCTCAGTCGCTCGCTCTTATCGACCGACTCCCCCAAGTAACGGCTCGCCACCGTCTCCAACCCATGACGCTCTTCGATGTCCCCTGCGCCGACAATTTGACTCGCGAGCAAAGTGTCAAACAGCCCGCCGAGATCAATACCGAGGTTGTGCTTGATGAATTTCGCGTCAAATTTTGCGTTGTGCGCGATCTTGATCGGCCGTGGTGCTTCAAGCAGACGACGCAGCGGCGCGAGTGCTTCGCCTTTCGCAGCGCCGGTTGCCCCGCCGTTCGCGAACGCGTCGAAGTCGAAGATGAACACGCGATCGGGCGTGGCGAGCTGGATCAAACGCAACCGCGACGTGAACGGATCGAGCTCGGTGGTTTCCGTGTCGAGTCCGACCACCGGCTGCGAGGAGATTGCTTCTATGCTTCTGCGGACTTCATCCGGAGTCTTAATTACCTGGTAGTTCATCGATGAGGATTAGAGTGCCATGAGTCTCTTCAACATCAAAATCTGGCCTTTGTGTTGGGCTTCGTGATCGACGAGGTGATGAAGGATCCAGCGCAAGTTGTGCTCCGTCGGTTTGTCCTGTCGTTCGTAGTGGATAATCCGTTCGAGATCTTTATCGTTGTATGTGAAGAGCAGATCGCGCGTTTGGTTGCGGACCTTGGCCGCTTCCTGCAAGCAGAATTCCGTGGTAAATCCTTCGCGTGAAACGCGTTCGACGTCGTCGAGTATATCCCAGCACGGGGCTTTCTGGTCTTCTTCGGTGAGCTGATGTCCGGCGACGACCATCTGCATCCAGAACCACTCTGCTTCGCCGATGTGCAACACGAGGCCGCCGATCGAGTGCGCTCCCAGAAACGGAGGTTTGCCGATCAAGTCATCGGGAATGGACTTCACGGCGGCGACGAGCTGACTGCGCACTTCTTCCATGCCGCTGAGGTAATAGCCGATGCCAGTTGATAAGCCGGGATGAGGAGTTAACACTCTTTGTCTCATTCAGTAACCCTTTCAGTAATCTCTGCGTACCTCTGTGTCCTCTGGGTCTCTGTGGTTAACCTCTTTTACATTATTCACCGCAGAGAGACACAGAGGACACAGAGGGGTACGCAGAGATTACTTCAGCTTTACGACACACTAAAAACCTCACAGTTTCACGTCGCGGGAGCCAGTTCATTTTCAACACGCTGCTGCACAAATATTAACAGGAGTATCGCAGCCGTCGCGCCCATAACTGCGCTGACGATGAATGCGGTTGCCGGTCCCTTCCAGTCCCAGATGATACCCATCAATAGCGATGCAGGAAACACCGTGATGCCGAACGCGAGATTATAAAGTCCATAAGCCGTTCCGCGTTGTTCGGGCCGGACGAGATCGGCGACCAGCGCCTTCTCAGCGCCTTCGACGAGCCCGAAGTAAATGCCATAGATCAAAAATAGCGCCCACACGGAGAAGGCATTGTCGACAAACGCGAAACCGGCGTAAACGGCCGCGTACAGCACCCAACCGGAGACGATCAAGCGTTTACGGCCAAGTCGATCGGACAGGTCGCCGCCATACAACGAGCTGAGCACTTTCGACGCATGATGTGCGGACCAGAGCAACGGAATCACGACGAGCGAAACGCCGGACTGATTCGCACGCAGAATGAGAAAGGCATCTGATGAGTTTGAAAGCGTGAATAAAGCAAGGATGAGCAGGAAACGTTTGAAGTTACGGTCGAACCCGCGCAACGAGAGCTTAACAGGCTTGGTTTTATCCGCCTGGATCACCGGCGACTCGCGCATTACAAATATTGCCACGAGCACCGCAAGGAAAGCTGGTATTGCGGCAATCAAAAAAATCCGTGTGAAGTTACTCGCAAAGAGACCGACCAGCAAATAACCAATCAACGGTCCAACAACTGCGCCGCTATGGTCCATCGCGCGATGAAACCCAAACGCCAACCCGCGTTGTTCGAGTCGAACAGAGTCGGCAATCATCGCATCACGCGGCGCAGTGCGGACTCCCTTGCCGACGCGATCCCCCACGCGGATCGCCAGCACCTGTTGCCAGTTGCCGGCAAACGCCAGCAGCGGTCGCATCAACGCTGCCAGCGCGTAGCCGCCGACGACCAAAAACTTCCGCTTGCCGAGTCGATCGCTGAGATGACCAGCGAACAGTTTCAACAAACTCGAGATCGATTCGGCTAGTCCTTCAATGATTCCGATCGCGCCTGCGGATGCGCCCAGACTGGTGGCGAGGAAGATAGGAAGCAGCGGATAAATTATTTCGCTTGACGCGTCGTTAAGAAGACTGACTAGACCGATAGCAACAACGTTAGGTGGGAGTTTCCGATAGCGGCCCCACAGCCCTGGAGTGCTTTCGTCAAGCTCAAGCCTTTTGATAGCGAGCCCTCACGACGGTCTTGATATTTCCGCGCACGTGAAAATCACCTTCGATCTCCACGCTCAGCGGATCGCAGGCGGCGACAAAGTCTTCGAGAATGATGTTGATGACGTGCTCGTGAAAGATCTTCACGTTGCGAAACGAGTTTATGTAGAGCTTCAAACTCTTCAGTTCGATGCAGCGTTCGTTCGGAACGTATTCGAGCCGGATGGTAGCGAAGTCCGGAAAATCAGAGAACGGGCAGATCGCCGTAAACTCAGGAATCTCGAAATTGATCTTGATTTCGCGACCGGGAAACTCGTAGGCAAACGTGTCCAGCGGAAACAGGCTCATCTCCGCGCGCGGCGTTGATTGAATATCAAGACACTGATTGTTAAATCTGTGATCGTCCATGTCCTCTGTCGAAGAACTTAATCAGCACGAGCCCCGCGATGAAACCACCGATGTGCGCAGCGTATGCCACGCCACCTTGTTGCGAGCCTTCGCCTAATATGCCGAGTCCGCTGATTAACTGGAACGCGAACCAAATCCCGATCGCTACCCAGGCAGGAACGTCAGTCAGGAAGCGGAAGAGAATCACTGTTACGCGTCGTGCGGGATGGAGCAGGAGGTAACCTCCCAACACTCCCGAGATCGCACCGGAAGCACCAAGACTCGGAATAAGCAGGTCCTGCCGCTCCCCGGCGAAAGCCGCGGTAGTGAAAACGTGGGCCAACGAGGCGATCACACCGCACAGCAAATAAAAAATTAAGTAGCGCACATGGCCCAACCGGTCTTCGATGTTGTCGCCGAAGATCCAGAGGAAGAGCATGTTTCCAGCTATGTGTGCGATGCCGCCGTGCATAAACATCGACGTGATCAAGGTGAGGTAAACAAAGGGCGTATAACCGAGGCCCGGAAGCTGGAACTGCTGGCCCGTTGGAGTTTCTACAATTCGAGGCTCGGTTTGAATGTCGCTCCCGGACATGATTTCGCCGGGCACTGTTGAAAACGAGTACGTGAAATCAGTATCGGTTCCGAGGCGCTGTAATAGTACGAAGACGAGAATATTGAGCGCAATGAACGCGTAGTTAACCCACGGGATCGTGGTTCTGCCGGTGTTGTCGTCGTAAAGCGGAAAGACCATTGTCAGCGTGCCTCATTTACAAAAATTGAGTGAGTCTAACTCGCCGCCTGTGCGGACATTGTAACGTCGCTGTTACTAAAAGGTTTAATCCATTCCGCGATTTGGCACGGGGACACCGGCGTGAACCATCGCCGGTTCCTGTGGTCTCAGTAACTCGTAACCCTCCGAACGGGCCACGTAAGTGGCGGCAGTCATGTCGCCGGTGACGTTTAGCGTTGTGCGGCACATGTCGAGTATGCGATCAACGCCAAGGATGATCGCGATCAACGCCGGATTTATTCCGACTGTAACCAGCACGCCAATGATGAAAGGAATCGAACCCGAAGGAATACCAGCCGTCCCGATGCCCCCAATTATCGCGAGATAGACCACCATCAACTGTTGGCCCAACGTTAGGTCAACGCCGGCCAGTTGGGCCAGGAAGAGCACTGTCACGCCTTCGTAAAGAGCGGTTCCGTTCTGATTCGCGGTCGCGCCGACCGTCAATACGAAACTATTGATGTGTTGTGGCACGCCGAGGTTCTGCTCGGAAACGCGCAACGCAGTCGGCAGCGTCGCGTTCGACGACGAGGTCGAAAAAGCTGTAAGGATCACGGTCTTTACGCGACGGAAAAACTCGAGCGGCGAGATGCGCGAGAGGAAGTAAACGGAAAGTGAGTAAACGCCGAACATGTGCAGCGACAGACCGAGCAACACAGTCACGACGAACCAGCCGAGCGCTGCCAAAAGGTCGAGGCCGAAGCGCGCCGTTGTGTTGAACAACAGACAGGCCACCGCAAAAGGCGCGAACTTCATGATGATCTCGATGATCTTCGCCGTGATCTCGTAAAGACCTTCAAGCACGCGCAACACGGGTGCGGTGACAGTAACCGGCAGGAGTGTGATCGCAATTCCAATTACCAACCCGAAGAACATCAGGTGCAGCATGTTCGCGTCTTCTTTATTCGCGACGGCGAAGAAAGGGTTTTTCGGGACGAGCGTTTCGACGACGGACATTAACGGAGTTGTGGCGGCGCCAGGTTTTGTCGCGTCCTGGACCACGGTCGTGGCAGCGCTGGAGTAACGCTGTTGCAGCGCAGTCGCGGTTGCCGGGTCGATACGATTGCCGGGCCGGATCGTGTTGGCGAGCGTGATGCCGATCGCCACTGAGATCGCTGAGATCACCAGGCAGTAACCAAACGATTTGAGACCAACGCGTCCGAGTTTGCGAATGTCGCCGATGCCTGCCACACCCACGACGAGCGAGGAGAAGACCAGTGGCACGACGATCATCAACAACAGGCGCAGAAACAGTTGGCCCACCGGGTTAGTGATGTTGTCGATGGTCCAAGCAACACGGGCATGGTCGCCGCCGAACAAGCGATTCACCGTCACGCCTGCAATCACGCCGATGAGAAGGCCGATTAGGATCTTCGTGTGAAGAGCGAGGCCGCGTGGTTTGTCAGGTGTCTCTTCGTCGAGATCGGTGGCGACCTCACGTTCGAAAGCGTCGCGCTGTACTCGATCGGTGCCGTGGCGTCGGTTGTCTTTTTCTTCAGGCATAGTGTTTGTCTCTTGTGCCTTTTTGTGTCTGCGTTTTGTGCCTCTTGTGTTACCGGCCCCAACGGAGCTTGTCACGCAAAACGTCGAAGTAGTTTCTGTTGCTGGGCTGCACCAGGTTGAACGCCACACTGCTCTTGCGAATCACTGCGCGGTCTTCGACCTTCAACGAAACACCTACTTGCCCGTCGAGCGTCAGCGTCACCTCTTCCTGATCGGTTTTCAACAGCAGTTCGATCGTGGCGTCGTCCGGCACGACGATCGGACGATTAGAGAGTGTGAACGGACAGATCGGCGTGATCACAACCGCGTTCATCGAGGGAAAAATCACTGGTCCACCCGCGGAAAGGTTATAGGCCGTCGAACCGGTGGGCGTCGAGATGATTAAGCCGTCAGCGCGAAACGCGTTTACGAAATGCTGGTTGAGATAAGCTTCGATTTCGATGATTCGGGCGAGTGCTGACTTGTTTATGACCACATCGTTGAGCACTCGATTGTGCGTGATCAGCTCGTCGCCTCGCCGGAGATCGACGTCGAGCATGACGCGTTTGTCGAGACGAAAATTGCCGGAAATGATCGATTCGAGTGCCCGGTAAAGCTCTTCGATGCGAAACTCGGCGAGATATCCGAGTCCGCCGTAGTTGACGCCCAGCACGGGCACTTCGCGATCACCGAGCATGCGAGCGGTGGCGATCATCGTTCCGTCGCCGCCGAGGACGAGGATCTGATCGACATTCGCTGCCAACTCCTCGCGCGGGACCTGTTCGACGGCGCAACCAGTTTCCAGCTGGATTCGATCGCGCTCGATCTCGGGTGTGCCGACGAGGGCGATGCCACGCTCGTCGAGCCACGAGACCAGCTCACAGACGGTCCTTAACGCGTCCGGTTGGTTCGGCTTCAGAACGATTCCTATGCGCTTGATTGGCGACATGTTGAGTGCTTGGGCCGGGATGATACGGGACGGCCGATCCAGACTTCAACTCAAATCAGCTTGTAGTGCGCCAGGAATTCGACGTTGCCTTCGGCGCCCTGAATTGGCGACTCGGTCACGCCTGCTACCCTAAGGCCTAGTTGGACGGCCGCGTTGTTTACTGTTTCGACGGCTTGCGCGCGTTTAACTGCGTCGCGCACGATGCCGCCGCCGCCAACTTCTCCTCGACCGACTTCAAACTGCGGCTTGATGAGCGTGACGATCGAACCGCCTTCGCGGATCAATGAAACGATCGCAGGCAGCACCTTCGTTGCCGAAATAAAGGAGACGTCAATGACTGCGAGATCGAACCTCACCGGAAAGTCTTCGGGTTGCAGGTATCTTGCGTTCACGCCTTCCCGGACTTCGACGCGCGGATCGTTTCGTAGTCGCCAGTCGATCTGGTTGTGGCCCACGTCGATCGCAAACACTTTCTGCGCGCCGTTTTGCAGCAGGCAGTCGGTGAATCCTCCGGTCGAAGCACCGACGTCAAGACATGCAGCGCCCTCTACGTTGAGTTGAAACTCTCGCAACGCTGCCTGAAGTTTCAACCCGCCGCGCCCCACATAACGCGACGCCGGATCGTCCGCGTGCTTCACGCGAATCCTCGCGTCGATAGTAAATTGATCGGAAGGTTTTTGAACCTGCTGTTCGTCAACGAGCACAACTCCAGCCATGACCAGCGCCTGCGCCTTCGTGCGCGACTCGGCTAAGCCTCGTTCGACCAACAGTTTGTCTATGCGTTCGCGCTTCACGTTATGGACATTACACCATAACGCGAACAAGAAGGATGGGTAACTAATCTACGCTCGACGAACGGCTGAAGAGACCACGGCGCGAGGCGTGTCAGTCAGCCGTAACTCGCCGGCGCACGCGCCGCAAAGCCACACGATGATGTGAGGCGCATCTGACCAAAAGAAAGAACTAACTTTGCCTGCCACTTTAACGGCTTGATCGACAGGGAGTCGTTGCAATGCCTGAATGTAAAATACGCCATTATAAAAATCGCCCTCGGCCCCCTCATCTCTATGAATACACTCCCGCTCACGAAACATCTGTCTACTCATGATGATTCACCGTTTCCTCGCGCCGCCGGAGCGCGAATCTGACCGTTATTAAATGCGTCGGGGTTAAATAAGTGAGGAGCAAACGGACTTGGCGAGATAATGCCATCCGAGTTGCGATCCGTCAATAATATTTAACAGGGATCAATACGGGCGCTCAGGACGTCGCCGCGGGCCTTCGAAAATTTCATTCAGATTTGAGAGATCGCGGTCGTTCAGGCGGTTGCGACGTTCACGCCTGGCGGCGCGACGCGCTCGTCTTTCCTGCCACTGTTCGTACAACAGGGCTTCGCGAATCTGTTCGAGTTGTTCCTCTTCGCTAGGCTGCACGGCGTTGCGATCGCGATGCGAATTGACGATTCGCGGACGTTGAGCGAGCGGTTCCTGTCGCTTCGGAGCCGGCGGATGTATTGGTGGCGCTTCCTCGACTTCGACTGTCGTGGAATCAGCGATTTGCCCACCAGAATCAGCGATTTGTTCGCCAGAATCGACGATTGCCGGTTCCTCGACGGGTGGCAACTGTGCTGCCGCAGTGGCCGTCGTTTCCGGTTGAGGTTCGGCGATTTGCGGAACTTCAGTGTTGGCTGCGATACGTTTAACGCGCACTGCCACCAGGGCTGACGCCGCGCCGAGCATCATCGCAATCGCAAACGCGAGGCTAAGAAACCAGAATCTCCGGAGTCTTAGCTTTGTCCGGATGTTGGCTAACGGCACGACAGGCTGCGCCCGTTGCGCGACACGCCGATCATCGAAATGAGGCGAGGGCACGGACGTACGAAGTTCCACCGGATTTTCGAATAATTCTTCCTTCATCATTCAACTGCGTCAGGGATTTAAACCTGGCCGGGAGTACTTTGAGTCGTTGCAATCACAAGGCCACGCGTCAATTGCTTCTGTTACACCGTTTTTTCGCAGGAAACGGCGTAAGGCCGGTTAGAGGAGAGGCAGAAACAAACGATTTGGTGCACGAAAACGACGCGTTGTGTTATGAAACAAGTGGTTTCCCGCAAAGGCGCAAAGTCGCGAAGCGAAAACAGAATCGAAACCTGTCGTCTGGCTTTGCGTCTTTGCGCCTTTGCGGGAACTCTTAAGCCCTTACCTCACGACACGTCGAGATTTGGTGCGGCGGTCGTCCAAAACCTCAATGCTGTCCTTCACGCGACTATAAATTCCATCCGCGTCGAGTCCGTACTTCGCGAGCAGCAGCTTCGCATCGCCATGAGTGATGAGCCGATCCGGGACACCCATGCGAACGACACGCACTTTGTCCTGAAGTCCGTTTTCTTCCAGAAGCTCCAGCACCGCTGAGCCAAAACCACCAGCGAGGTAAGCTTCTTCGACCGTAACTATCAGCCGCTTGGTCCGAGCCAGTGCGAGCAGCAACGGCGCATCGAGTGGTTTCACAAAGCGGGCATTAACGACCGTCGTTTCGATCCGTTCTTTCGCCAACTGTTCCGCCGCCGCAAGTGACGGATGCACCATCGCTCCATACGCAACGATCGCAACCTCTCCGCCGTCCCGCAAAATCTCACCCTTACCAATTTCCAGCAACGCAGGCTCGCGCGTAATGTCTGCGCCAACTCCGTTCCCGCGCGGATAACGCATGGCCGCAGGACCGGTGTGCTCGATCATCGTGTAGAGCATGTCGCGCATCTCGCCTTCGTCTTTCGGCGCCATCACGACGATGTTCGGCACGGCGCGCATGTAAGCGATGTCGAGCAGCCCGTGATGCGTTTGTCCGTCGCCACCCGCGATGCCGCCACGATCGAGACAGAATTTGACGTTCAGGTCCTGGATGCAGACGTCATGGACTAACTGATCGAATCCGCGTTGCAGGAACGTCGAATAGATCGCGCAAACAGGTGTCAGACCTTCACACGACATTCCCGCCGCGAAAGTGACGCAGTGTTGTTCGGCGATGCCAACGTCAAAAGAACGTTCCGGAAACTTCTCGAGCGCCGTACAGATACCCGTTCCATCGGGCATTGCGGCCGTCAACGCGACGACCTTCTGATCTTTTTCCATCAAGTGGGCCAGCGTGTCGCCAAAAACCTTTGTATACGTAGGGGCTTTAGCAGAACTGCTCACCGGTTTGCCGGTTGCGAGATCGAATGGACCGGTTGCATGCCAGCGATAGTAATCAGGCTCGACCTGCGGGAATCCTTTTCCTTTCGTCGTCAACGCGTGAACGATCACTGGACCATCTTTGATCTGCTTCGCCTCGTTGAGCGCTGCGACGAGTGCGCGCGGGTTGTGACCGTCGACGTAACCGATGTATTTGAAACCAAGTTCGCTGACGAGCGCCCCGGGCAGAACCACCGCGGCAAGCATGTCTTTCATCGTCTTCGCCGCATGATGCAAACGCTCGCCGACGGAAGGAATAGCAAGAAGTTTCTCTTCAACTTCATCCTTGAATCGATGGTAACCGTGGGCGCCGCGGATACGATTCAGGTAACCGGTCAACGCGCCGACCGCGGGCGCGATCGACATCTCGTTATCGTTCAAAACCACAATGAGACGGCTCTTCAAATGGCCCGCCTGGTTTATGGCTTCCATCGCCATGCCGCCGGCCAGCGATGCGTCGCCGATCAGCGCGACAACGTGATGATCATCACCCTTGCGATCGCGCGCGATGGCCATGCCGAGCGCCGCTGAAAGGGAAGTCGAAGCGTGACCCGCGCCGAACGTGTCGTACTGTGATTCGTCGCGCCGCAGAAAACCGCTGATGCCGCCGTACTGTTTGATCGTCGGCAACTGCTCGCGGCGGCCGGTCAGGATCTTGTGCGCGTAAGCCTGGTGGCCCACATCCCAGACGAGACGGTCATGTGGCGTGTCGAAGGCGTAGTGCAGCGCGACAGCCAGCTCAACTGCGCCGAGTGACGCTCCGGTGTGCCCCCCAACGCGAGACATGGTTTCGAGAATGTAATTGCGAATCTCGTCTGAAACGGCCCTAAGTTGTTCAACTGGTAGCGCGCGCAGGTCAGCGGGCGAGTGAATACTCTCAAGAAGACTCATTGTGGGCGCATTGTACTCCAATCGCCGATTTTTGCTACGCAAGCCCTTTTTCACTTTCATAATGCTCACGTGCTTGGTAATGCAAAGTACTCTGTCCGAGACAAGTTGTCAACTGAAAATTCGTGGTGCTCGGATTCCGGCATTTGTTTTTAATCCGTAGCTGAACTCGTCTCCGGCCCTCATCGTTTAGTACGACACGCGGCGAGGCGCGGATTCAGGTGTTTCAATGGGCGACCAGAAATTCAATATCGAACTACTCTTCAAGGCCCTCGCCGACCCCACGCGACTGCGACTGATTCACCTCCTGGGTGACGAGGAGGTTTGCGTTTGCTCGTGCGTCGAGAGATTGAAAACAAGCCAGCCAAAGGTGTCGCGCCATCTTGCTTATCTCCGGCGAGCGGGGCTCGTCACCTCGCGACGCGACGGCAAGTGGATTTATTATCGGCTGATCAATCCGTCCAATCCGTGTGCCTCGAAGATCCTTCGCGAGGTGCGCCAGTGGTTGGCGAGCATTCCTTGACAATCCGCGACTCCCGATTAGAATTGGACTTCGCCTGATTAGGCACGGAGATGTGGCCGAGTGGCTGAAGGCGGCGGTTTGCTAAACCGTTAAGGGTCAAAAGCCCTTCACAGGTTCGAATCCTGTCATCTCCGCCAGATTTTGGTCAGTAGTCGGTAGCCCCCAGCTACTGACTACTTTTTTATTGTCATGACAGTCCGCGTACGCTTCGCACCATCGCCCACGGGTTACCTGCACATCGGCGCCGCCCGTTCCGCTCTCTTCAACTGGCTCTTCGCCCGCAAATCCGGCGGCAAGTTTCTCCTGCGCATCGAAGACACAGATCTGCAACGCTCGACCGACGAGTCGACCCGCTCGATCATCGACGGACTCGAGTGGCTCGGTCTCGACTACGACGAAGATCTCGTCTTCCAATCGAATAACGCGCCGCAACATCGCGCCGCCGCGAACCGTCTGCTCGAAGAAGGCAAGGCCTATCGCGATTTCACCCCGAAGGAACAGCGTGACGACAACCAGGTAAAGCAGGAGATTGCGGAACGCGCTCGCGCGCAGACCCTCGAAGGAGTCGATCCAAGGAGCAATCCATATCGCGATCTCGCAAAAGAAGAATCGGAGCGACGCGCGGCCGCGGGCGAATCGTTCGCGGTGCGTTTGAAAGTGCCTGTCGAGGGCCAGACGAAGTTTGACGACGTCGTTTTTGGACCACAGGAGCGCAGCCATTCTGAAATCGAGGATCTCGTGTTGCTGCGTTCAGACGGTCATCCGCTTTACAACCTCTCGGTCGTGATCGACGACATCGAGATGGGCATCACGCACGTCATCCGCGGACAGGACCATCTCACCAACACCCACAAGCAGATCCTGCTTTACGAGGCACTCGGCGCGGAGGTACCGCGGTTTGCGCACCTGCCGCTGATCCTCGCGCCAAACAAAGGCAAACTCTCGAAACGAAAGCACGGCGAAGTAGTTTCGCTGACAACCTATCGCGATCGTGGTTTCGTGCCGGCAGCGTTTCGCAATTTTCTCGCGCTGCTCGGATGGTCTCCGCCGGAGGGCAAAGAACTACTCACCAAGGAAGAGTTGGTCGAGGCGTTTTCACTCGAAGGCATCGGACGTGCAAACGCGATCTTCAACTTTCAGGAGAACGATCCCCGGCGCTGGACTGACGACAAAGCGCTGTGGATGAACTCCGAATACATCCGCACGATGCCGCTCGACGACCTGTTGCCGATGGTGAAAGCCGAGTTACGGGCGAATAAATTGTGGCGCGAAGAGTATGAAGATGACGATCGCGATTGGTTGTTAAAGACCCTCGATCTCATTCGCCAGCGCTACTTCACGCTCAAAGATTTTTCCGAGCAGGGCCGCGCGTATTTTTCCGACGACTTCGATTTCGATGAGTCGGCGGTGAACAAGAATTTGCGCAAGGAGCCACGACTGCGTGAATTGCTGTCAGGTCTGGCTGACAAGCTGGAGACCGTCGAGCCGTTCAACACGGAAACCGCCGAAGCAGGATTACGAGCTTTTGCGGATGAAGCGGGTGTGAAAGCGGGTTTACTGATCAACGGCTCGCGCACGATGTTGACTGGACAGGCCGTCGGTCCATCGATGTTTGACATCTTCGACGTGCTCGGACGCGATGCCTCCGTGCAACGGCTGAGGAGTGGTATTCCGTTTCAATAAGGAGACTTATGAAAACACGGATTTTTCTAATGGCGATTCTGATCTGTGTTCCAACTTTGGTTAACGCTCAATCAGACGCACAAGCGGTGCTTGCGGCGTTCGACAAGCTGGTCGCCGGGATCGAGCACGCAAACGTGAACGAGGTAATGAGTGTTTACTGGAACAATCCGCAGCTCAATCTCTTCAACTACAACGGTACGGTCACCAAAGGCTGGGAGCAGGTTAAAAAGAATCGGGAAAGCTCATACCCGCAGATCAAAGACGCCAAGCTGGTCGTGCGTGACAAAGCAGTCCACATGTTGGGACGAGAGGGCGCGATCGTGACTTGCCATTGGACGCAGACGCAAATCTACAAAGGCACGCCGGAAACCGTTACTGGGCGGATGACACTCGTCTTCAAACGTGTCGGCACTGCCTGGAAGGCGATCCACTTACACTCGTCGCCCGATTCGCCCGATCCGTCGCGCATTCCTGCTTCGGAGCAACCGGAGCCGGCCGCCTCCCCAACGCCAACGCCAAAAGCGTCCCCGTCCCCGTCTCCTTCGCCTAAACCGGCAAACTGAACTCTAGACAATAAAAAAGCCGTCCACGATGTAAAACCGTGGACGGCTTCGGTGAACTGTTGGGATTGGCCTGAGGCTGACTGTGTGCAGCTTCCAGAAAGGAGGAGCACTATGCAGTTAGACGACCGAACCAGAATCCTAACGAGTTAGCTGGTTCAGAGGTCAGGCCGCAGCCACCTCACTGTGATAAGAACTCATAAATTTTTGAATCACCTCCTTTCCAGTGTTGGAACAAATCATAAGGTACAAAGGAGTGATCGTCAACCGCTTTTTCGATCAAAACAAAGGTCACCGGAAGCATAGACTTGCCACGCGTGTTCCATGCCGAAGAAGTATGCGAGCTCGCGGTAATCGTCGCAGTCGTGAATGACAAAATCCGCGATCTTTCCCGGCTCGAGGGAACCGAGTTGTGCGCCCCGATTCAAACTGTAAGCAGCATTGATCGTCGATGCGGTGATCGACTCAGCCGGCGTCATCTTCATGTGCGTTGCTGCGAGGGAGAGGATCATCGTCATCGAAGGCGTGGGTGACGAACCGGGATTGAAATCGGTCGCGAGGATGACAGCTAAACCGGCATCAATCATTTCGCGCGCGGCGGGATAACGTGACGAACCCAACGCGTAAACAGATCCCGGAAGGAGCACGGGCTGCACGCCAGCGGACTTCAGCGCGGCGATGCCCTCGGCGTCGGTATGTTCGAGGTGATCGGCCGTGATCGTTCCTAACTCAGCCGCGAGTCTTGCGCCGCCCGAGAGGGAAAGCTGGTCCGCATGCATGCGCAAGCCGAGTCCGTGACAACGTGCAGCGGAAAGTATCTTCCACGACTCGTCAGTCGTGAACACGTTCTGCTCGCAAAACACGTCGCAAAACTCGGCGAGCTTCTGATTGGCGACTGCGGGCAACATCTCGTCGATAATCAACGAAACATACTCATCTCGTCGCGAACGGTATTCTGGCGGAACGCTGTGTGCCCCGAGAAAGGTTGGTACGTACCGTAAAGCGGTCGCGTCACCCAGTTGCTTGATGACACGCAGGATCTTGAGTTCGTCTTCGAGCGACAGTCCATAACCCGACTTCGCTTCGATGGTCGTCGTACCTAGACGCAGAAACCAATCAGTGTAGGTCCCTGACTCATGCGCCAACCTGTCGTCGTGCACGGCTCGGGTCGCGGCAACAGTGGATTGAATGCCGCCACCACGTGCTGCAATTTCCTCGTAAGTCGAACCCTTAGCGCGTTCTTCAAATTCGTCCACACGCGTACCACCGAAGACCGGATGCGTGTGCGCGTCGACAAATCCCGGCAACACACAATGCCCATACGCATCGACGACTTCAGTATCGCCCTCGATCAAGGCTTCGATTTGTGACGTTGTGCCGACTTTCGCAATTAACCCGTCGCGAACGAGGATCGCGCCGCGGTCGATGATCCCAAGCGCCAGCATCTCCGGACCGACGCGCGGGCGCGCTGGTCCGGCGAGCGTCACGAGCTGCGAACAGTTAATTACTGCGAGTGTCTTGCTTTCTTTTCCCGAGGACATAGATAGTGATGCCAATCGCATTTGCGATTAGCACTGTACCAGCGATCTTCAGCGCAAAGGACAGGCGACTTCCGACTTCAGTGATCGGAACGATTGAATAACGAATATAGATCAAAGTGACAATGAAGCCCGACGCACACGCGACCTTCAGCCACCACGGCGATTTAACTCCGAGCGCCTTCATGCCAACCAACGGTATCGCAAACAGCACCAGATACGTCAGAGCGTAAAATACGCCCCCTGCATTGTCGATCAGTTGAAACGCTTCGTGCGCTTGCACACCCGCCAGGCTAAGCCCAGCGAGCACCATCGTCACTGCGCCCACGAATAGAATCGAGTTGACGGGCGTTTTGTACTTTGGATGCAATCGACTAAACCATGCGGGCAACAAGCGGTCCCAGCCCGCAACCATCGGCAGACGCGTGTTTCCCGCAAAGTAAATACTCATGAGGGCGATCGATCTGACGGTGATACCGAGAATTGCAATCGACCCGATCGTTCCTACCCAGCCAAGGGAGCGAAACCCGATCGAAAGCACTTGCGGGATTGGTCCAATCACGTCGGCTTCATCGCGCCCCACAAATGCGAGCACGGAACTGGTGCCGAGAATGAACATGATTGCAATGATTGGCGACGCAATTACTACCGAGCGGCCGATGTTTCGCGCCGGTGAACGCGTTTCACCTGCGAGGATCGCGATGTATTCGAAACCTGTCAGAGCGCCGAGCGCGAGCTTGCTGGCGACATTGATGTTGTACTCAGAGAAGGTCGGAAACTGAATAGCAAAAGGCCGGTATTCTGTTCCCGTTGCAGCTGAGAATGCGATGAGTGGAAGCAAAATCAAAATGCCGAACGTCATGAGGTGCACGATGGCGCCGACGTTGTGAATCCACTTGCCGAGAGCCAGACCTCGCATCGCCGCCACGACCATCGCGATCACCAGAACAAGACTGATCGTTAGGATCGTCGTTCTGTGATCCTTCATCCAGACGGCTGATGGTCCAATCGAGTAGGAGATATTGGTTGTAACAACCAATCCGATGCCGGCGAGAATCGAGATGGCAAAGACCCACAGGTTCCAACCCACCATGAAAGCCACGAATTCGTTGAAGGCGAGTTTGGTCCATTGGTAGAGACCGCCCTCCAGTGGCATGAGGCGGATAAGGAAGATCACGACGGCGGCGAGCGGTAGGTAGAACGTGACGATGGCCAGGATCCAGAAAACGTTTTGCTCGTTACCGAGCCTTGCGGCCCAACCTACCCAGAAAGTGCCTACCACAAAAACGACCTGCGAAAGAACGAGATCGAAAAGACCGAGCTCTTTCTTCAGGACGCCGCTACGCGCCTCTACGTCGCGCTCTAGTTCGGAAACGTTTGGAGAGGTCAAAGCGCGGGCTTGTATATCACGCTTGTGAGTAACGCGCCAAGGATTTCGGTGTTTAGTCTTTGTGCTCTTTGTGACTCTGTGGTTATTAAACCACCACCGAGTCACAGAGGGCACAGAGAGACTAAAAGAAGCGGTAGTGACCTTTGATGGTCCAGGCGAAGACGACGTCTTCGATGCGTGTGCCGGCACCGATGTTGTGAACAATTAGAAATCGATCGTCGGAGTCGGAAACCATGTTTGTGACGATGCCGATGTGATCGATGCCGTTACTTAACTCCCACGCTACGACATCGCCCGGCTGATAATCAGCGGCGGCGTTGGTGATCGGCAAAGATTTTCCAAGGCGCTCGAAGTATTTCATCAGGTTCAGTACACGGCGGTGATCGATGTTCTTGTCAGGAGCATTTGCACCCCACTTCGTCGGATACTCGGATCGCGCCGACTTCATGTCTTCGTGAACTTCTTTTTGCAGATCGACTCCGGCCTTGCGAAACGCACGCACAACGACGTCGGAACAGACGCCGGTCTTTTCGGGTACGTCACCGTTCGGATAATCGAGCGCGACGTACGCCGGATCGTAACCAGTCGTCACACCAGCCTGCGCGATTGCGCCTTCGAGCATCTGTTTGAGTTGCGGAGAAGCGTTGTCAGGAAGCGGTTTGATCTTGGGACTCTGAGGTACAGCCGGTCCCTGGTTCAACGTTTGTACTTCATATCGCGTTTCGCATCCGCTCGACGCCACGAGCGCAATGACGAAAGCAAGTGCGAGTTCGAGTTTAAGAAGGTTCTGCATGTCGGGCCAACCACTGCTTCACGTCGCTGCGCATCTCGGGCACGATCTCGTGCCCCGCGTGGTAACTCTTAGACGCCACCGACCGCGCCCGCGTTCCCAATTGTTTTTCATAATCTGCGACGCGCGACGGCGGATAGAACTCATCCTCCGTTCCCGCAAGGTGAAACACGTCGATCGACGCCTGGCGATAGACCGCACTCGTCTCCCAATCACCCGGAATACCGCCACAGATCCCCACCACGCCCCGCAAACGTTCCGGGTACGTGAACGCAAACCGGTAGTTCAACGCGCACGACTGCGAGAAACCCAACAGGAACACTCGAGTCGGATCCGCCAACCCTTCCCCCGCGAGTCGATCGATCAAATCGATCACCGCATGGTGATGGACCGCGACTGATTCTTCGCTGCGATAGCTGGTTAACCATCCAAACCCGTAACGCGGTGGACCACCCGGTTGCCGCGGTTCTTTCATGTGCTGGTGAAAACCCTGCAACGACGCAATCGCGAACTCGTCAGGTGCGATCTGTTGCGCCTCGCGCATCATCTGTTCTTTGAACGCGCCGTAACCATGCAGCGCAATTAACAGCGGCGCCGGCGAATTTGACGCAGGCTGGAAGTCGTAATAGAGGTTGATGCGCGCTTGCAGCGCTTGATCGGTGATTGGTTTGCTCATCGGCGGGTCATTGTATTGCATTCCGGCTGTGTTGACGGATACGATTAGACCCGTAGCTAAGCAGCGAATTTTTCGAAGAGGTGTGAGCAATGAAATTTCCAGGCGGTTTGAATATTCAACAAATGATGAAGCAGGCGCAGGTCATGCAGGAAAAGATGCAAAAGGAGATGGAAGAACTGCGCGTCGAAGCTTCAGCCGGCGGTGGCGTGGTCACCGTGCAAATGAAAGGCTCTCATGAAATCACTTCGCTCAAGATCGATCCGGAAGCCGTGAAGGACGGCGACGTCGAGATGCTTCAGGACATGATCGTCGCTGCGACGAACGAAGCCAACCGCAAAGTGCAGGAAGCGATGAAAGGAAAACTTGGCGGAATGCTACCGCCGGGACTGGGTGGCCTGTTGGGTTAAACACTTCCGTATTATGCCCGCCGTGAGCTTTGTCCTTTGAGCTTTGTGCTTTGTTCGCACCGCCGGGATCACAACAAAGCACAAAGTACTAAGCACAAAGTACAAACCAGAAATGTTAGAGTACGCCGAACCCGTAACCAAACTTATCGACGAACTAAAACGACTGCCCAGCATCGGGCAGAAGTCTGCGCAGCGTCTGGCGTTTTACCTGATGCGCACGCCGGAACCCGATCTCGAAAGGTTGATCGCTGCGATCAGAGACGTCAAACAGCGAATTGTTCTCTGTTCGATCTGCAACAATCTCACGGAAGTCGATCCGTGCCGGTTTTGTTCGTCGCCGACGCGAGATCATTCGGTTATCTGCGTTGTCGAAGAGCCGCACAGTCTCGTGGCGGTTGAAAAGACGCGCAGCTTCAAAGGCGTTTATCACGTGCTGCACGGCAGCCTCTCGCCGATTCGTCACATTGGTCCAAGCGAGTTGCACCTGGCGAACCTGCTGCCGCGGTTGAAACCGGAAAACAATGATGGGGTGGCGGTGACGGAAGTGATACTGGCAACTAATCCGACGACGGAAGGTGAAGCGACGGCAAACTACATCAGTCGCTTACTAAAACCGTTGGGTATACGCGTGACGCGGATCGCGATGGGAATGCCTGTGGGAAGCGATCTCGAGTACGTTGATGAAGTGACGATGGACAAAGCGCTCTCGAACCGTCACGAGATTTGAGAATTGGTCCGTGGTCCGTGATTCTGGGTAACTGGCAACTGACTACGGACAACTGACCACTGACCGTTCTAAAACCTGACTGTCTCAGCCGCTACCGCGTCCTTACACTCCGTACAATCATCAGCTTTGTCGTAGATCTTCACGTCGTAATTGACGAGAGACTTGATCTCCACGCCTTCGATCTCCGTCGGCGCGGACTCGAATCGAACGATCGCGCCGCAGCCAATGATTCGCGCTCCAAGCGACTTAACCAACGTAACTGTCTCTTCGATCGCTTTGCCGCTGCGGATGATGTCGTCGACGATGATGCACGGGTTCACTTCGCCCTGGTTCACGTACTGCCGAAACATGCGTTGACCTTGTTCCTGCTCAGCCCAGTAGATCTGCTCCGAGTTAAGCGCGTCGCGCACACCAAATGCGACGGGAATCCCGCCCGAGCTTGGACTGATCACGGAAATTTTGGGGAGTTGACTGGAGATGTCCTTTTCGAGCCGGAACTTACGGCTCAGCGCCACCGCAAGCACACGCGCGGTGTCGTAGTAGCGAAACGCCAGGGGCATTTGAAAGTAGTGAGGTGAGTGCTTTCCATTTGGGTAAACGAAGTGGCCCTCACGAAACGCGCCGGTCTTTTTCAAAATCTGCATTACAGAATCTTGGGAAGGAATCAGCTCGACCATTTGGTTCTCCTGATTTGTGCTTGGTGCTTTGTGCTTAGTACTTTGTTTAGAACCCGGATTTGCGAACCAAGTACAAAGAACAAAGCACGAAGTACCAGCCCGCGGTAGCGGGCAGAGCATACATCAACCACGCCCTTTTGCTCCATCGGCAACGGCGCGTTCGATGAAAAGTTTTTGATCTTTCGGCAAACCCTGCGGCAGCGAGTTCACAGAAAACCACTCGGCGCGTTCGATCTCCATGTCTTGCGGCTGTGGCGATCCGTTCGCGCGACAACGAAACAGCACTTCGACCTGACGTGGTTTGCGAAACGATCGCGCCGCGAAAACTTCCACGTCTTTGATCTCCATTCCGATCTCCTCGCGCAATTCGCGACGCAGTGCGTCGAGTGGTTGTTCGCCTGCTTCGAGAAACCCGCCGGGCAAGCCCCACCCGCTGCCTGCGCGAAAACGATGTTTCAACAACAACACTTGGCCCGAATCGTTGAACACGATCGCTCCGGCTGTGACGGTGAATCGCGTGTGCGTGGCGCGCATACTCCAGCGCCGCAGTCGCGCCGGTAGCAGTCGCCAAAGCTTGGCACTAAGGTTTTCGAGCATTCCAACGAGAATATCATTTGACAATGTTCATTTGTGATTCCTAAGATTCGCTTCCAACTATGGCAGCTACCGACACCACAACGGGCAAGCTGGATTCCGCGGCTACTGCGTCTGCCCCCGTCCCCAAGCGGATCGTGAATGCGCAGACGGTTTGTAACGAGAAGAACGAAAAGGGAAAGCTGTGCAACGGGCACCTGAAGCAGTTGCGCACGGCGGGCGAGGCGTCTGAGGTTCACCTGCGTGGCGACGACGTGCTTTCCAAATGCCAGACGTGCGGAATGCTTTACATGGGTCCGCCGTTGGGTCACGTGCGCGATCCGAACAAGCAGGTGCGGTTTGTCGAGGCGGAGTTGACCGCGTTATTGCAGGCAGCCGGTGGGACGCTGCCGGTGATTAAGAAAAATGAGCGCGGCGTTTACGTGATGGTCGAGACTGAGGCTAGTGCTCACGCCGGTGCGCCGGCCGCTAAACCCGCTGCCGCTGCGCCTAAAGCAGCTGCACCCGTAGCGGCGAAGCCGGCGGCGCCTGCTGCGCCTGCAGCGAAAGCCGGTGAACACAAGACGCTCGGACAAAATCCGAATCGTCAGTTGTTCAAGCGTTCAACGTATGCGGGTGTGACGGACACTGGACCAGTTGCCGGTGAAACTTTCGAACAGAAGGTTGCGAGACTCAAAGCGGTGTCGGCTGCGGCGAAGCAACGGCAAGACGAAGGTGGTGGACCGGAGCCTGCTGTGGCCTCTGCGCCTGCAGAAGTTTCGGAAACTTCAGCAGCGCCGGCTGCGACGGCGCCTGCGCCGGCACCGTCTGCTCCTGCGGCTTCAGCAGGTGAACACAAACCAACCGGGAATGCGGATCGATCGTTGATGAAGCGTTCTACATACGGTGATGTTGTCGATACCGGCCCGGTACCTGGTGAGAGCTTCGATCAAAAAGTCGCGCGACTTGCTGCACTTTCAGCCGCGGCGAAACGACGATCAGAAGGTGGGTGACTCGGATCTAATCGATTTATGAATCCGTGGTTATAGTCAATCCTTCACGCGCGACTTTCCACTCCAAAACTTCAGCGCCCTCTTCGCTCGCTAACGCAGCCTCGACGTCTACACGTCTTCCCGGCGCGCAAAGGAACGCGATACACCCGCCGCCACCTGCGCCACAAACCTTCGCCGCTTCAGCACCGTTTTCGAGCGCTTTCGCTACCAGCATGTCCATCTGCGGCGTCGTGATCGTCGGCGCCAGCCGTTTGCGGTTCGGATAAGCGTTCTTCATCACGTCGGCGACTCGGCCCCAATCGTCCGCAAGCAACGCGGCGCGAATGTTCCGCGCGGAATCACGAATGCCTTCGAAAAGTTCAAACAACTCCGTGTCGCCGTCAATGTGGCGTTTGTAGATTTCCCAGTTATTGATCCCCGAGAGTCTCGGCTCGCCCGTGTAACAGATCGCGATCCGACGTTCGAGCTCGTCGACGTTTACGTCCAGCGCCTCACGTTCCATTCCATCCGGACGGAAATGCACGCACGACACCGAGCCATACATCGGCGGAAAGTAATCCTGAAACCCCGCTGGCACTCGGATCACAGTAGATTCGACGTTTGCAGCAATCGTAATGAACTTCCGTTCGTCGTAGCGATTCCCGACGAGTCGATTCAAAGCGCCGATGCACGCGATCGCGAGGGCTGACGACCCACCGAGTCCCGCTCCAGCCGGTACGTTGCTGTCGACAACCATGTGAAACCCGATAGTCGGTTTGAAGAAGTGCACAAGCTTGGAAACGAGTTCGAGACGCTCTTCCTGCAACAAGTCCTCAATCGCTGAAAGCTCAGTTTCAAACGCGACTTTCCGGTCGCGCGATTCGAGCACGATGCGACCGTCATCGCGCGTCTCGATGCGGCAGCGAGCGTACAGTGAAAGTGCGAAATTGACTGTGGTAGCGCCGGGATGGAAAAGGTAAAGAGGCCAGATGTCGATCGTTCCGCCCGCCAGATCGACGCGGGGCGGTGCTGTAGACTCAATAATCATCTTTTCGTCAACTTATCGAATTAGTTCTTAGAGCTTTGTGCTTAGTACTTTGTTTGACTCCACTACAAAGTACCAAGAACCAAGGACAAAGCTCAAAGAAAATGTTTAGAACCGCTTCACGGTTCAATCTCCATCACTTTTACGTTCTTTATGTTCGCCGCGATGTTGTTTGAAGGGAATGTGTTCCTGAATCTCTTCGCGCAGATCTTGTAGCTTTTCGGTCGCCGCGTGTTCAAGCTCCTGCAAACGCTCGGGATTCGCCTCCTCGACTTTCGGCGAGATCCAGAATCGTTCGGCAAGATAAAACCCAACAATCCCGACCACGACGATCACGAGCAATACTTTTCCAAGACGCTGGAAGTCGCCGATCAGCCCCATGACGGCGCCGCTGAAAAAATATCCGGCGCCCGAAAGCACCGCCACCCACATGAAACAGCTCGCGAACGAAAGGAGCAGGAATCGCAGGTAAGGCATCCGCCCGACCCCGTAGAAAACGCACGCCGCCCAGCGCAATCCATAAATGTACTTGGAAAGAAAGATGGAGAGCGGTCCGAATTTGTTTGTGAGTCGTTCGAGTCGTGGCTTGGCAGCGCGGTAAAACCGGAGCTCCCTAACGCCTTCGCAGAATGCGCGGCCGGCGAAGTAGGCGAGATTGTCGCTGGCGCACCCGCCGATGGTTCCCCAGATCAAAACTTGCGCAAAACTGTAATCACCAAAAAACCCGCTGTGCGCCAACACTCCGGCGATCAGCAGGGTGATATCGCCCTCGATCATCACCAGGATGAAAACTGCGTACACGCCATACTGGAGCAGCAGTTGATTGAGAAAGTCGAGGTGCATGAAAGATCCGGGATTGATCCGTGTACCGGCATTGCCGGCGGCGACAAGAATAAACTGGAGGGCTCGTTATTGACTACTGTCTTGTGGTTGAACCTGGGGTGGTTTCACCACGAGCACCGGACACGAGGCATGTCGCACCACCGATTCGGCCGTTGAACCGAAAAGAATTCGGCCCAAACCCGTCCGGCCATGCGACGCAATTACAATCAGGTCAACTTCACGTTCTTTCGCGACGCGCACGATCTCCGAAGCAGCTTCACCGTGAACAACGAGCTCCTCGATATCGAGGCCCGCGCATTCGTCACACTCCGCGAGTTTCGGCAACTCGCGCTCGGCGGAGTCTTCAAGTTGTTCCGCGATGTCCGCAATCGGCAACGGTTCCGCCATTCCCGTGTAGCCGACTGTCGGAACGATCGGCTCGATCACGTTGACACAAATGATCGAGGCACGAAAGGTCCGCGCCAGCGACGCCGCGTATGAAAGCGCATAGTTCCCACATTCACTAAAATCCGTGGGAAGAAGTATGGTTCTGATTTCCATTCGGGCGGAACGCACTTCATGTCTGTCCTTTGTACTTAGTGCTTTGTTCTTTGTTCACTAGCGTCGGTTTCTAGATGGAACGGGCCGTGCAAAATGCGAACAAAGTACAAAGTACAAAGAACTAAGTTCAGCGTCCGCGGCAATTCTACTCCCAGAACCACCTGTTTGACAGCCCTGAGACCCTCGTCTATGCTTCGTGCAACGTACTTGCAACAGCCCCAGACCAAACGAATTGCAATGACCACTCAGGGATCAAACTTCATTGGTATCAACGTTTCGGGCACCCATGCGCGTGCGGCTCTCGTCGATAACGAGGGCCGGATCGTCGAACGCCGCGACGCGGATCTCAAACCGGAGAATATGGTCAGTCAGTTGGCGGAACTCGCGGGGCAACTGCGGTCGGCCGCACCAAACGTCGCCGCAATCGGCGTCGCGATCCCCGGACTGGTCAATCGCCAAACGGATCGCGTCGTCGCGCCACGTGATCTTCCGTCGACGATGGTGGAGAACCTTCATTCTGAACTGAAGCGCGCGACTGGCCTGCGAGTCGAGATCGAAAACGACGCAAACGCCGAAGCTTACGGAGAATTCAAAGCGGGCGCGGGTGTCGGCAGCCGCAATCTCTTTTACATGATGATCGGAAAGGGGATCGGCGGCGCGATCATTCTTGATGGCAAACTGTGGACGGGTGCTTCGGGTTTCGCCGGAGAAGTCGGTCACATCACGATCGACACCGAAGGTCTCGAATGTGTTTGCGGCAACACCGGTTGTTTGGAAACTGTCGCGTCGGCGCCGAGCATCGTGCGACGCGCGCGTGAACGTTTGAACCGCGACTCCACCTCGTCTCTATCTCGACTCGGCTTGAATAAAAACTTCACTGCCGACGACGTTGCGCACGCCGCTAACGAAGGCGACGATTTCGCGTTGATGATGATCGAGCGCACCGGAAAATACATCGGTACTGGCGTTGCAACGGTGATCAACTTATTGAATATCGAGCGGATAGTCCTGGGCGGCGGCGTGATGGACGCCGGGGCGTTAATCCTCAATCCAATCATTCAGGAAGTTAAGCGACGTGCGTTTCTCCGGTGTTTTGAAGCGACCGAGATAGTTGCAGCAAAACTCGGTCCCGATGCAGCACCGATCGGCGTTGCACTTCTCGCCCGCGACTCTGCGGCTTAGTTCACTCGCGCATAAAATCTTCACTCTCCACATGCAAATGTGACGCAATTTGAAAATTGCGGTCTATTTGGTAAAGTACAAGTACTTTGCATAAACATTGAGAAGTGCGAAAGGTTTGTGGGCGATTGTGTCTCCCAGTTGTAGCGGTGTGACGTGCCCTCACGAATCCTGCGGCAATGCCCCAGATCTTCCATCACAGTACGAACGCGCTGGCGAAAATCACGATCTATGGCGCTGTTTTTATTGTTGTCGCCTTGTTGTGGGTCGCCGTTGAGTTGAATCGTTCGTCGTGGAACACCGGTCAGTGGGTCGAAAAACAACAGCCGGTTCAATTCAGCCACAAACATCATGTCGGCGACGATGGTGTCGATTGCCGCTACTGTCACACGTCAGTTGAAACAGCCGCATCCGCAGGCATGCCTTCAACGAACACGTGCATGAGTTGTCACAAACAGATCTGGGCCGACAGTCCATATCTCGAACCGGTGCGCGCCAGTTTTCGCACCGGCAAACCGATCGAGTGGATTCGCGTTCACGATCTTCCCGACTATGCATATTTCAATCACAGTATTCACGTGAACAAAGGCGTCGGCTGTTCGACGTGTCACGGCAGAGTCGATGAGATGCCGATCGCGTTTGCGTCCGCGACGCTGCAAATGGAGTGGTGTTTGGAGTGTCATCGCGAGCCGGAAAGGTTCCTGCGGCCGAAGGAGCGAATTTTCGACATGACGTGGCGCGCCGAAAACAAGAGCGCCGAAGACCTGGAAGGCGGTATCGCCCGGAAAGCGGAATTCAAGATTCAGGGTCCAGAGATACTGACGAGCTGTTCGACTTGTCATCGTTAGAAATTAGAAGTGCGGAATGAGCGATAGCGATCGTCACATAAACTTCAAGCTTATGCGCGACCACATCCTGTCGTTGCAGGATAGCGAAACGCCGCGCAAGGGAAAGAAGTATTGGCGCAGTCTTGAAGAACTGGCCGACACGCCGGAGTTTCGTGAATTCGTCGCGCGCGAGTTTCCGCAGCAGGCTGAAGGTTGGAACGATCCGATCGAGCGTCGCACTTTCATCAAGTTGATGGGTGCGTCGCTCGCGCTTGCGGGTATGACCGGCTGCGTTTTTCAACCGCCCGAGAAGATCGTTCCTTACGTCAATCAACCGGAAGGATATGTTCCGGGCAAACCCCTGTTCTTCGCGACCGCTGCGCCGCTCTTCGGAGCGGCCACGCCGATACTCGTGCGTAGCAACGAAGGACGTCCGACGAAGATCGAAGGAAATCCCGATCATCCGAACAACAAGCCACTAGATTTTCCCCCAAGCGATCCGTTTCGCGATCCGCGCGGTTCGAGCGCGACCGACATCTTCTCGCAAGCTTCGATCCTCGGTCTTTACGACCCCGATCGCTCGCAGACGATCACCTATCGCGAAGATATCCGAACGTGGACGCAGTTTGTCGGCGCGATGAGATCGGCGCTGGACGAGCTACGTCCAAACCAGGGCAAGGGTCTGCGGTTCCTGACCGAAACGATCATCTCGCCATCGCTTGGCGCGCAGATGAACGAGTTGTTGCGAGCATATCCGCAGGCGAGGTGGCACCAATACGAACCTGTGAATCGCGATAACGCGAATGCCGGCGCGGTAATGGCTTTTGGCCAACCAGTAAACACGACGTACCGGTTTGATCTCGCGCAACGAGTGGTTTCGTTCGATAACGATTTCCTTTCCGCAATGCCGGGGACCCTGCGCTACGCGCGTGAGTTCTTTGCGCGGCGGCGAGTGAGCGAAGCGAATCGCGAGATGAACCGGCTTTACGTGATCGAGTCGACGCCGTCGAATACGGGTGCCGTGGCGGATCACGCGTGGACCATGAGGCCGAGCGAGATCGAAGCAATCGTGAGAGAGATGGCTTCGGATGCGCGGCAAGGGCTGACCGGGTATCCGTGGATTGAGGCTCTGATAAAGGATCTCGAACAGCACCGGGGCGCAAGCATCATCCTCGCCGGTGAGAGCCAACCGCCTCAGATTCACGCGCTCGTTCATTCGCTGAATAGCAAGCTCGGCAATGTTGGCAAGACGGTGTTCTACACGGATCCGCTGGAAGTGAATCCGGTCGATCATCGGCAGTCGCTCGGGGCTCTCGTCGCTGATCTCGAC
>Ga0209387_1000084_pt1 | contig 26533 bp, 37 predicted proteins | sample NCControl_FD_187515 | JGI IMG/M metagenome (GOLD analysis project Ga0209387, IMG submission 187515) | Agricultural soil microbial communities from Utah to study Nitrogen management - NC Control (SPAdes) (version 2) | ecosystem: Environmental > Terrestrial > Soil > Agricultural land | place: USA...
ACCGGGACGAGTTCTTCCCGGTGGATATTCCGGTCCGGATGTACCGGACGATTCCGGACGCCGCACTGTGGATCATTCCCCGGGGCGACCACGTCCCGATTTTCGGGAGGCATCTAAGGGAGTTCCTGCAGGTGACGGCCGACTTTCTGGCCAGACCGCGCTGAACCCTCCCCCGGCTCAGGGCACGTCCATCCGGCGCAGCCGCCGGATGGTGAGGAAGAGGAATCCGCCGAACACGACCACCGCCACGGCGATGGCGAGGCCCAGGCTCATGTGGCTGGTCGAGGCGAATCGGCGCTCGTCGAGCCCGTGCATCAGCGCGATGGCGTAGGCGCGAATGCTCAGCACCCGCGCACCGGACACGAATCCGGTGAAGAATCCCTCCCAGAGCACGATATACAGCAGGCCGATCCCGATGGCCTGGGTGGTCACCAGGCCCAGCCACACGAACGCCGATGCGTAGAGCGCCACGCCCACCACCGCAGAGACGGTCACCGCGATGGTTGCCCTCGTGTCACCCAGAAATGCCACGTGACTGGTCAGCAACGCGCTCAGGGCGATGAACGGCGCCGCGACGGTGATCGCCGCGAGAAGCTTGGGGACCACGATCTGCCACCGGGGAAGCGGGGAGAGGGCCAGATTCGCCAGGGTCCGGTCTTCCAGTTCATTGGCGAAGGCCGGGGCCGCGATCGCCAGCACCACCAGCGGGGCGATCGACCCGGCCAGCATCGCGCTCAGCACGGCGATCTCGAACTCTACCACCGAGGGGGTTCGCACCGACGCGAGCATCAGGGTGGCGATGACTACCGGCATGGCGGCCAGCACCGTCATGATCAGCAGCCGCCAGCGGCCCGACAACTGGCGCAGGGTGAGGGAGTAGACCGAGCCCATGCCGTTAGCGCTCCACCAGGTATCCGAACACGCTCTCCAGCGAATCGTCCAGTGGTTCCACCCGGCGGAGGCTGATGGACGCCGACTGCGCCAGGCGGGGGAGCTCGAGCTGGAGATCGAGCACGTTGCGGCTCAGGACCACAATGGCCCCGTCCGGGTCCACGTGCACCGCATCCACCGAAGGCAGCTCGACCACCGCCGCGGCCAGGCGGCGGGGGTCATCGCAGAGCACCCGGACGTGATAGGGTCGCTGATTGAGCGCCGCCCGGATCGCGCGGAATCCGCCGGACGCCGCCAGCTTTCCATTCACGATCAGGAGCACGGTGTCGGCCAGGGCTTCGACCTCCTCCAGGATGTGGGACGAGAGCAGAATGGTGCGGCCGTCGGCGGCGAGCTGGCGGAGCAGGTGCTGAAAGTGGACCCGCTGCCTGGGGTCGGCGCCGTTGAGCGGCTCGTCGAGGATCAGGATCTCCGGATCGTGCACCAGGGTCGCGGCCAACCGCATCCGCTGCCGCATGCCGCGGGAGTAGGTCTCCATCGCGCGGTGCTGCGCGTCGGCGAGATCCACCAGCTCGATGGCCCGGTCCACCGCCCGCTCCAGATCGGTCACGCCCCGAAGCCGGCCCATCATCCGCACGAACTCTCGGCCTTTCATGAATCCGTAGACCGTCTCGTGCTCCGACATCACACCCAGGCGGCGGTAGAGCGGCGGGTTGTCGCGCACCGGCTGGCCAAACACGGTGACCGTTCCGCTCGAGGTATCGGCGAGGCCGGTCATCATCCGGAGCAGGGTGGTCTTGCCCGCGCCGTTGGGGCCGAGCAGGCCGGTGATGCCCGGGCCCACGGCGAAGCTGATCTCGCTCACCGCCACGACGCTCCCGAACCAGCGGGATACGCCGTCGACCCGGATGACCGGCTCCGACGATCCGGTCATGGCGTGAGCCTCCGGTAGCGCCACCAGAGCAGGAGACCCGGCACCACGGTCCAGGCGAAGTACCATCCCACCAGCAGCGTCTTGGGCAGCTTGCCGGCGGGTGCATCCTCGGTGAGCTCGCTCACCTCTCCGAAAATCACGTCGTTCACGTGGACCGGGATGTTGGTCAGGTTGAACATCGAGATCCATTGGCCGGTCGGTCCTTCGATTTCCGACGCCAGCCCGATGGTGAACGGCGCGGTGATGACGAACAGTCCGACCAGGAAGACCGAGGCGTAGGCCCGCCGAGTGGTGAACGAAGCGGTGAGCATCGCGAGAGTCGTGGCATAGGCCGCGATGGCGAGGCCGGCCAGGAGGAACTTCGGGATATCGAGCCAGTGGGTCCGCAGGTAGGTCGCCGGAGACGGGTCGCCCATGGCGAGCCCGAGCAACAGGATCACCTGGGGCAGCCAGGCGGCGAACAGCATCACCACCAGGAATGCGGCCCACCGCGACACCACGTAATCGCCGCCGGTCAGGGGTCGCACCAGGTACAAATTGATGGTGCCTTCGCGGCGGTCCCGGCAGAGCAGCTCCGGCGCTACCATCGCCGCGAAGACGAAGAGGATGATCGAGGCGATCCCGTACAAATCGCCATGGGACGGCAGGTTCATCCGCTCGGCGGCGCCCGGCCCGGCGAGTCGCTCCACCGCGCCGGCGATCAAGGCCATGATGAGGCCGATCGAGGCCAGTACCCCGATAAAGAGCCAGGGGAGGAGCTTGGCCCGCCCGCCCCGCCCCAGACCCATGGCGATGCGGAGGCCATCCTTGAACACTGCGAGACGGCTCCGGCCTCTGCCTTCGCGCACCCCGGTGTAATTCCGGTAGCCGATATCGAAGACGGTGCCGCTGTGGGCGGGCGGCGTCGGGGGGCGTCCTGCCGCTTTCGAGCTCATGCCGCGCCCCGCTCGAAGAGCTCGGCCAGAGCGCGGCGGCGGGGCGCCATCCGGCGGAGCGGAGCCTGGGCCTCGACCAGCGCATCCCGGACATGATCGTAGACCGATTCGTCGGGACCCTCGATGGTGAGTCCGGTGCCTTCCGCGGTGACCGCGATCCCGCGCTTTTCGAGCGCAGCCACCAGCTGTTCGCGGTTGGTGTCCACCTCGATGAAGACCGTGGCGGTTTCCTTGGTGAAGTGTCCCACTTCGCCGGACTGGACCAGCCGGCCGCCCTGGAGGACGATGATCCGGTCGCAGGTGCGCTCGACGTCGGCCATGAGATGGGAAGAAAGCAGGACGCTGATGCCGAACTCCCGGTGGGTCTTGCGGACCAGGGTCAGCATCTCTTCGCGGCCCTGCGGGTCGAGGCCCGCGGTGGGCTCGTCCAGGAAGACGAAGGCGGGGTCGTGCACCAGGGCCTGGCCCAGCTTGACCCGCTGCTTCATGCCGGTCGAGTAGCCGCCGATGGCGCGGTAACGTTCCTCGAACAGCCCGGTGTGGCGCAGGGTGTCGGCGGCGCGGGTGCGGGCGGTGGCCGGGGGAATTCCGCTCAGCTCGGCCATATGGGTCAGGAACTCGGCGGCGCTCACCTGGCTGGGCAGGCAATCATGCTCCGGCATATAGCCCAGCCGGGCGCGCACGCTGTCGTTCTTGGAAGCGTCCTGCCCGAGCACCAGGGCCGAGCCTGCCGTGGGATGGATCAGGCCCAGAAAGATCTTGATGGCGGTGCTCTTCCCCGCGCCATTCTCGCCCAGAATGCCGGTGATGCCGTCGGAAATGGTGAAGCTGACGTCGTTGAGCGCGACGACGTTACGGTACTGCTTGCTCAGGTGCTCGGCGGTGAGCAGGACCTCCCCGGTTGCCATCAGGATCCTTTGCCCGGGGGGCAGGCGCCGGCGTAGCCCCGCTCGCAGGCCTGCTTGGTCAGCGCGGTGGCTCGCTCGGAGTTCTGGCGGACCCCGGCACCCCGCTGGTACAGTGCGGCCAGGTTGAAGCAGGCCTCCCCATGGCGGTCTTCACATGCTTCCCGGTAGAGCTCCGCCGCACGGGTAAAATTCTGGGTGACGCCGACCCCGGCTTCGTAGCTCCTGGCGAGGTGAAAACACCCGGTGACTTCCCGGCCATCACAGGCCTGCTTGAGCAGCTCGGCTCCCAGCGAATCGTTGCGGGCGACGCCGGTCCCGGCCAGGTGAAGCCGGCCGAGCCCGAGGCAGCCGAATGCCGCCTTGGCGTCGCAGCCTTGCTTCAGCAGGGCGGCGGCGCGGGGAAAATCCTGGGTTACGCCCTGGCCGGTCGCGTACAGGTCACCGAGGTAGGAGCAGCCCAGGTTTTCGCCACCGTCGCAGGCCTGCTGGAAGAGCGCCGCAGCCCGGACCACGTCGTGGGGAACGCCGGCGCCCCGGCGATGCAGCAGGCCGAGCCCGGTGCACCCTTCCATCCCGCCTCGCTCGCACCCCTGCCGGAACAGCTCGGCCGCCCGGGTCGAGTCTCGCTTCACCCCCCGGCCTTGCTGGTACATGAGGCCCAGCGTGGCGCAGCCCTCTCCCACCCGGCCATCGCAGGCCCGTTGCAGCAACCCGGCCGCGCGGCCCGGGTCCCGGAGTACGTACTCGCCCTTGAGGAGCTTGACTCCGAACCCATTGCAGGCCACCGCGCTGCCGGCTTCGCACTCCTTCCGCAACTGTTTGACCTCCTGGTTGCCCGGATGGCAACCGGAGAGCGCGAGGCCCACTGCCACCAGCAGGAAGGTGCAGCAAGCGCCCCGTCGCGGAGAGGCGGCGGGAGGGAGCAATAGTCGTATCAAGGCTCGTCTCGGTCGGGACAGGAACGGGGGCGACTCTCGCCCCGCGACTTGTTACGATGAGTCTCAACAGGAAGTTTCGCCGTATGTTTCAAGTATCGGAAATGTGAGAAAGGCGCGGACCATGGAGGTCTTGCAGGCCATCGGCAACACCTCGATCGTCCGGCTTCGGCGGGTCGTTCCGCCGGGCTGCGCCCGGATCCTGGTAAAGCTGGAGTGGGAGAATCCCACCGGCAGCGTCAAGGACAGAATGGCCCAGGCGGTCATCTCCCGGGCGGAGGAGAGCGGCCGGCTCCGGCCCGGAGGCACCGTGGTGGAATACACCGGCGGCAGCACCGGTGCATCCCTCGCGCTGGTCTGTGCCGCCAAAGGGTACCGGATCCGGATCGTGAGCTCCGATGCGTTCAGCCGGGAGAAGCTCGATCACATGGCCGCGCTGGGTGCCGAGGTGACGTTGGTTCCGAGCGAAGGAGGCCTCACCACCCGGAAGCTGATCCTCGACATGATCGAGGCCGCGCGAAGCTTGAGCCAGGAGCCGAACACCTGCTGGACCGACCAGCTCAACAATCACGACAGCATCGAGGGCTACTACCCGCTGGCCGAGGAGATCTGGAGCCAAACCGCCGGAAAGGTCGATGCGTTCGTGCACTGTGTGGGCACGGCGGCGTCGACCCGCGGAGTCGCGACCGTGCTCAAGCGTCATAACCCCGGGATCCGGATCGCGGTGGTCGAACCCGCCGAGTCTCCGGTGCTCTCCGGAGGCCAGCCGGGGCCCCACAAGATCGAGGGAGTGGGGATCGGCGCCATCCCTCCATTGTGGGAGCCGCGGCTGGTGGACGAGGTGCTGCCGGTCAGCAGCGCGGACGCGAAGGAGATGGCCCGGCGGCTGGCGCGGGAAGAGGCCCTCTTCGCGGGGACCTCCTCGGGTGCGAACGTCGTAGCTGCGATCCGGATCGGGGAGCGGCTGGGGCCGGACGCCACGGTGGTCACACTGATGGCCGATTCCGGTCTCAAATACCTCAGCACCGACGTCTACCGGCGATAGCGTGAATCCCACGAAGACCATTCGAGCCGGCGGCTGGGCGCTCATCGTGGGGGCGCTCTCCTTCATGGCGGTGTTCGCCTTTCTCGCGGCGCGGTTCGACTACCCCGGGATTCTCGACGGACCTGCCGAGGTGGTGCTGCCGAAGTTGCTCGCGACGGGAACCGCCGGGCGGTTGGCCTGGGCCCTGTACGCGTTGTTGCCCCTGATCTGGATCCCGGCCGGCGTGGGAGCCTATTACGCCCTGCGACGGACCCATCCGGGCGCGATGCTGCTGGGGCTCCAGGCGGCGGTGCTGGCCGCGCTCAGTATGATGCTGGGGCTGATGCGCTGGCCCAGCATCCACTGGCGGCTGGCGGAGTCTTACCAGAGCGCGGATCCGGCACAGCGCGCGACGGTGAGCGCGGTATTCGATGGCTTGAATTCGTATCTGGGCAATTACATCGGGGAGTTTCTCGGCGAGCTGAGCTTCAGCACCTTCTTCCTGTTGTCGAGCTGGGCGCTATTCCGCTCCCGGGTGGTCCCGATCTGGGTTGCGTGGCTCGGCCTGCTGACCGGGGTGTCTGGTCTGGTCGGGATGCTGCGCAATCTGACACCGGCGGTCGCCCCGGTGGCGGCGGTCAACAACTACCTGCTCCCGCTCTGGATGATAGTGTTCGGGGTCGTACTCCTGCGGTGGCGGCAGGGAGAGCCAGGACGGCCCTGATGACCAAACCAAGAACTGAGCACCCGACTATTCTTTCTCCCGATGCCGCTCTGGGGGACTCATGGGGGCTGGAGCGAAGGGCGTTCCGGACAATTCGTCGGTGGTCATTCCGAGGCTGGTGTGTCGTGACCCCGCCCTGGCCATCGACTTCTGCGTCGAGGTCTTCGATGCGGTCGAGCTGGGCCGGAGGCCTGGCCCGGACGGCAAGGTCGCCCACGCGCTGCTGACCATCGGTCCGGCCATGGTCATGATCGAGGCCGAGTGGCCCACCCTGCCGAGCCGGGCTCCGGTCCGGGACGGAAGCTCGCCGGTGGTGGTCTTCGTCTACGTCAGCGACGTGGACCGGACCGTGTCGCGCGCGGTCAGCCGGGGCGCGGAAGTGCTGGTCCCGCTGCAGAACCAGTTCTGGGGTGATCGAATCGCCTGGATCATGGATCCTTCGGGGCACGTCTGGACCGTGGCGACCCGGATCGAAGAGACAACGGCCGAGGAACGGGACGACCGGTGGTCAGCGAAGCTGGCCGAACAAAAGGACGGCTGAACCGTGGCCAATCTCCCCGATCTCCTGTCCAACAACCGCCGGTGGGCCGAGGGTGTGCGGCGCCGGGACCCGGAGTTCTTTAACCGGCTGGCCGGTCAGCAGGCGCCGCGATACCTGTGGATCGGCTGTTCCGACAGCCGGGTCCCCGCGAACGAGATCGTCGATCTGCTGCCGGGAGAGCTGTTCGTCCACCGAAACGTCGCCAACCTTGTGGTGCACTCCGATCTGAATTGCCTCTCGGTCCTCCAGTACGCCGTGGACGTGCTGCGGGTCGAGCACGTGATCGTGTGCGGGCACTACGGCTGCAGCGGCGTGGAAGCCGCCTGGAAGCGCACCCCGCTCGGGCTGATCGACAACTGGCTGCGGCACCTCCAGGACATCGCGGAGCGACACGCCGGCTTCTTCAAACCCGAGATGGTCGGCTCCCAGGCGGCCGACCGCCTGGCGGAGCTCAACGTGCTGGAACAGGTCGTCAACGTGTGCCGCACCACGATGGTGCAGGACGCCTGGCGCCGGGGTCAGCCGCTCGGTGTGCACGGATGGATTTACCGGCTCCAGGACGGTCTGCTCCACGATCTGGGACTGTCGGTCACGGCAGAAAACGACCTCACCGAGGCCCACCGCCGCGCACTGGCCTCGCTTTCCGGGCTGACCCGGTGACTCTCTCCCGGAACACGGCGCTGCTGGTGATCGACGTCCAGCAGGGTCTCGACGATCCCCAATGGGGCGAGCGGAACAACCCGGGAGCTGAGCAGAACATTGCCAGGCTGCTGGCCGCCTGGCGGCGGAGCGATCGACCGGTCATTCACGTGCAGCACATGTCGGTGCGGCCCGGTTCGCCGCTCCGGGCGGGGCTTCCCGGGAACGCCATCAAGCCGGAGGCCGCCCCGGCACGGGGCGAGCCGGTCTTTCAGAAGACGGTGAACAGCGCCTTCATCGGGACCGAGCTCGAACCCCATCTCCGCGCCCGGGGGATCGACAGTCTGGTCGTGGTCGGGCTCACCACCGACCATTGCGTCTCCTCGACCACCCGCATGGCGGCGAATCTGGGCTTCTCGGCGATCGTGGTGTCCGACGGCACGGCCACCTTCGAACGCACCGGCCCCGAAGGGGATCGCCACAGCGCAGAGCAAATGCATCGGCTCGCGCTGGCGAGCCTGCATGACGAATTCGCCACGGTGCGGCGCACCGCGGAGGTACTGGCGGAGGCCGATTCGGGATGAGCTGTCTCTTTTGTCGCATCCTGTCGGGGGAGCTCCCGGGCACCTTCGTCTTTCGCGATGAACGCTGCGCCGCGTTCATGGACATCAAGCCCGTGAATCCGGGCCATCTTCTCGTGGTTCCCCTGAACCACGCATCCCACCTGGCCGATCTCGCCGGCGCCGCCGCCGCGCATCTGATGGAAGTCGGTCACCGCCTGGCCGGCGCCCTTCGCGGGAGTGGCCTGCGCTGCGAGGGCGTCAACTTCTTCCTCGCCGACGGCGAAGCGGCCGGGCAGGAAGTGTTTCATGTCCATCTCCACGTGTTGCCCCGGTTCCAGGGCGATGGGTTCGGGCTCAGGTTCGGCCCGGACTACGTCGAACGCCCCCGCGCCGAGCTGGAACGCAGCGCCGGGCCGATTGTCCGGGCGCTGACGCCCAGGTCCGACCGGCCGGCCGCGCGCTATCTGGTCGTCGAGCACTTCCGCAACGGCGATCCGGCGCCGGTGTACCGCCGCTTTCGAGCCCAGGGCAGACTGATGCCCGAAGGACTGCGGTTTGTCTCGAGCTGGATCACCGAGGATCTGACCCGCTGCTACCAGGTGATGGAGACGGCCGAGCGCAACGCTCTGGACGAATGGATGGCGCATTGGGCGGACCTGGTGGACTTCGAAGTCCATCCCGTCCTCTCGTCCGGGCAGGTTCAGGAACGCCTCGGTCCACTCGAATCCGGTGAGTCCTGAATGCCGGCGTCGGTGCGTGTCGCCGGGCTCATCGTCGCGCCGCTGGTTGCCATTGCGCTCACGGCGGCCGTCGGGCGGGCCTATGCCCTCGCGACCGGCGCGGAACCCTTCGCGGCGGTGTACGCGCTGCTTCCACCGGGGGCCATCGAGGACGCCCGCGCGGTGGAACGGTGGTTCGCGGCTCACGCCACCCTGACCTGGGCGCACATCATTCCGGGCAGCGTCTTTATCGCACTTGTGCCGCTCCAGTTCGTTCGCGGACTTCGCGAAAACCACCCGCGCCTGCACCGCTGGTCTGGCCGGGTGCTCCTGCTGACCGCGCTTCCCACCGGTGTCACCGGAATACTGCTCCAGCTGCGCTCACCCTACGGTGGCGCGCTGGCCCTTTCGAGTGTTCTCGTGGCCGGCAGTCTGTTCCTGGCCGCGGCGGTCGTGGCGTATCAGGCGATCCGCCGTGGGGACCGGGAGCGGCATCGCGAATGGATGATCCGGATGCTGGCGGTGGGGCTGGGGGTCGGAACGGTACGGGTGATCGCGGTCCCGCTTGTCCTGCTCACCGGTCAGCGCCCTCTCGAGCTCATGGGCGTGGCGTTCTGGCTGGGGTTCGCGCTCCCGGTTGCCCTCGGGGAGTGGTGGATCCGTGCGACCCGCCCGCAGCCGGGGACGGCGAGAGCAGCAATGGGAGCAGGCGTCTGAGACCGCACGGCATGCCACGGATCCGGCGGGTTCTGGAAACCATCCTGTACTGTGACGGCCTGGACCGGGCCGCCGGCTTCTACGAAGCGCTGCTGGAATGCGCCCCGATGCTCCGAACCCCGCGGGTCGTTGCGTTCGCAAGCGGAGAGGGTACCGTGCTGCTCCTCTTCGACCGGGCCGCGGCCCAGACACCCCAGCCGAGTCCCGGCGGCATGATTCCGGGACATACCGGCAGCGGGCCTGCTCACATCGCGTTTGCGATCGACCGCTCCGAGGTCGCCGCCTGGGAGCAGCGGCTCGCCGAGCTCGGAACCGGGATCGAAAGCCGGGTGCACTGGGAGCGGGGTGGAGAGAGTCTCTACTTCCGTGACCCCGACGGGCATTCGGTCGAGCTGGCCACGCCCGGAACCTGGCCCTGTTACTGAGATCACACCTCGGCTGGCGGCCAGGGTGTGCGACCTGCATCTTCTCTGTATGCCTACTTCTGCCGCCTCCCGGGATGACGCAAAACGGGCCGGAATCCAGGCGCGGGCCTACCTGGCCGCTCTCCCCCCCGAAGCACGACGGCACCTTCGGAAGCTCCGCGACGCGATCCGCTCAGCGGCCCCTGGAATAGTGGACGGGTTCAGCTACGGGATACCGGCCTTCACGCTCGAGGGCCGGACGCTGGTGTGGTACGCGGGCTGGAAGAGCCACAGCAGCATGTATCCCATCGGCGCGGCGATGCTGCGGGACGAGGCCGAGCGCGCCAAGTACAAGACCGCGAAGGGGACGATCCGGTTTCCCCACAGCGCTCCCCCGCCGGTGGGCCTGGTAAAACGACTGGTCAAGGCCCGGGTCGCCGCACTGCGCCGGAAGAAATGATTTCCCGCTCGCGCCAGGTCGCGCTTGCCGTTCTGGGGTCCAGCCTCGCCGCCCAGGGCGTTCAGGGCCAGGGCGCCGTGGCCATCCGCAACGTCACGGTCATCTCCATGGTTCCGGGAGCCGGGCCGGTGCCGGGCACCGTGATCGTGCGGGACGGGAAAATCGCGGAGATCGGTCCCTCCGCCCGAGTACCCGCGGGTGCGACCGTGGTGGACGGCACCGGCAAGTATCTGATTCCGTGGACTCGGTGGGGATGAGTCCCCTGGAGACCCTGGCGAGCGCCACCCGGAAGCCCGCCGAGTGGCTGGGCCTGGCGGATTCGGTGGGGACCATCGCCCCGGGCAAGGTGGCCGACCTGGTTCTGCTGGACGCCGACCCGCTCGCGAGTATCACCAACACCCGGCGCATTTCCACGGTCATACTCCGGGGCAGGCTCTTCCGGCGCGGCGACCTCGACGGCCTGCTCAAGAGTGTGGCGGCGATGCCCGACCTGCGCACCAACGACTGGATCCGGTAGCCATGGAATCTCGATCCACCACCCGCCGCGCTTTTCTCCGGTTTCTTGCCGCGAGCCCGGTGTTTGCCTCTCTCGACCTGGCGGGGTGCCGGGAAGGCGGAACTCCGGCCGCGGCGCCGGGCGGGGCCGCTCCGGGGACGGCGGACTCAACCGCCGGCCTGATCTCCAGCGCCGAGGAAGCGCTGGATGTCTTCGACTTCCGGGCTGTCGCGCAGCGCCGTCTGCCGCCGGCGCACTGGGGCTACATGGCGACCGGCGTGGACGGCGAAGCCACCTTGCGCGCCAACGAAGAAGGCTTCGCGCGGCTTTACCTGAGACCCAGACGACTGGTGGACGTGACCACCGTCGATACCAAGGTGCGGATCTTCGATCGGGAGTGGCCCTCCCCGATCGCGCTCTGCCCGGTCAGCGGCCAGCTCGCCTTCCATCCCGACCGCGAACTGGGCTCGGCGCGTGCCGCCCGCAGCACCGACAGTCTCCAGATTCTCTCGACGGTGGCGAACAGCGGAGTCGAAGAAGTCGCCGAGGCCAGGGGAGAGCCGACCTGGTACCAGCTGTATCCGACCTCGCGATGGGATGTCACCCAGGCGCTGGTGGCTCGTGCGGAAAAGACCGGGTGTCCAGCCATCGTGCTGACGGTGGATCTGCCGGTGGACAGCAACCGCCTGACGGCGGCCCGGCTGGCCCGGACCGATACCCGGGACTGCGCGGCCTGTCATGGCGCGCCGAACCAGCGCGAGTCCACCTATTTCGCCCAGAAGCCGATGTTCCGGGGCCTCAGTCTGCGCCGTCCCGAAATGCGGGCCTCGGCCTTGACCTGGGACTTCGTGAACCGGCTTCGCGAGATCACCAAGGCCAGGCTTCTCCTCAAGGGCATCGTTACCCACGAAGATGCGACGCTCGCCCTCCGTGCCGGCATCGATGGAGTCATCGTCTCCAACCATGGCGGACGGGCGGAAGAAAGCGGCCGGGCCACCATCGACAGCCTTCCCGAAGTCGTGGAGGCCGTGGGCGGCAGGATCCCGGTGCTCGTGGACGGCGGAGTACGCCGGGGCAACGATGTGTTCAAGGCACTGGCGCGCGGCGCGCGGGCGGTCTGCATCGGCCGACCCTATGTCTGGGGCCTCGCGGCCTTCGGGCAGCCGGGCGTGGAGAAGGTGATCGGCCTGCTGCGGGCCGAACTGGAGCGGACCATGCGTCTCGCGGGCACCACCTCCATTCCCGGCATCGGCCCGGCGTCCATTGGCCGAGGATGATTCGGAGATGACGAGTCCGACTCCTCCCGTTGTCGATTGCGAACGGCAGCATCCGACTCTGCTAGTGCGCGATGTCGCCGCCGCCACCGATTTCTACACCACCAAGCTGGGCTTCACGCTGGGATTCACCTGGGGCGATCCGCCCGGGATCGCCGGCGTGAACCTGGGCAAGGTGCAGATGTTCCTGGAGCGGGGTACTCCCAATCCCGCGGGATGTTCGGTGTACTTCGTGGTCGGTGATGCCGACGAGCTGCACGAATTCCATCGCGCCGGCGGAGTCGAAGTCGTGGTGCCATTGGGAGACCGGCTCTACGGCCTGCGCGACTACCGGGTTCGCGACCTTCACGGCTACGAGCTCAACTTCGGGCACTACATCTACACCATGGGCGATCCGCTGCCGATCGAACGGGTGGACGTCCCGGTCCGGCTGGAGAAACGGCTGGCGGCGTTGCTCGCGGATCTGGCCCGGCACAAGCGGATGAGTCTGTCGAGCTGCCTCGAGGAGATTCTGCTGCACACCAACGAGCCGCTGGGCGACGGGGTGGCCAGTCCGCACACGGCAGGGCAGCTCCGGTACATCCAGGAGCTCAAGGTCAAGCACGGCATTGATTACGACAGCCACGGCAGCTATCGCTTCGTAGAGCGATGACCACACCCACATACGGTGCCGAGATGTCCATGCAGGCCGCTGCGGTCCAGTGTGCCTTCCTGCTCAGCCAGTACGAGCGGTGGCTCACCGGTCTCGCGGACGTCCACCGCGGACTCGAGCCTGCACCCGGCGTGAAGACGGCAGGGTGGCTGGTCGGCCACCTGGTCATCACCGGTGATTTCGCCCGGAAGCTTTGCGGCCGGCCGCCACTGGCACCCAAGGAGTGGCGTCCTCTGTTCTCCCCGGGGACGGCCCCCGGCCAGGATGTGGGGGCCTACCCGCTGATGGGGGATCTGGTGGCGGCGTTTGATTCCGTGTACCGGGACCTGATCGCCACGGCGCCCGCTGCTCCCGCGGCCACCCTGGCCCTGCCCAACCCCTATGAGCCCGCGCGGGGAGCCTTTCCCACCGCCGGCAGCTTCGTGATCTACATCCTGACCGGACACCTCGGCTATCACCTGGGACAGCTTTCGATCTGGCGTGCGGCAGCTGCCGACTCCGATGCCAGCCTCCGCGGCGCCTGATTCCTGTGGCCCCGGCGCGATGACCATGGCGGCGGGTGACCAGATCGTGCTTCCCGATCGGTTCCGGATCGAACAGGAAATCGGGCGCGGCGGCATGGCGGTGGTCTACCGCGCCCACGACCAGCACCTCGATCGGTTCGTCGCGATCAAGGTGCTGTCACCCGACCTCTCCCATTCGATGGGTATCGAGCGGTTTCAGCGCGAGATCGCGCTGATGGCGAAGCTGGTACACCCCGGCATCGTCGCGCTGTTCGATTCGGGCGAAGCGGGCGGCCGTCTGTATTACGTGATGCCGTTCGTCGCGGGCGAGAATCTCCGGGCCCGGCTGGTGCGGGAGCGGCGGATGCCGGCGGGCGAGGCCGCGGTCTTCGGGGCCGATGTGGCGGAAGCGCTGGCCTATGCCCATGGCGCCGGGATTGTCCACCGCGACGTCAAGCCCGAGAACATTTTCACGGTGGGCGGGCGGGCGGTGCTGGCCGATTTCGGGATCGCACACATCGTGGGAGAGCGGACCAACGAAGACGCCGGGCTCACCTGGGCCGGGACGGTGCTGGGCACGGCGGCCTACATGAGCCCGGAGCAGGCGATGGCGGAGCCGGGGATCGACGGGCGTTCCGACCTCTACAGCCTGGGGTGTGTGCTGTACGAGCTGCTGACCGGCGAGCCGCCCTTCACCGCGTCGACTCCGAGCGGTGTGCTGGCCAAGCACATCTCCGAGCCTCCCCGCGCGCCGCGGGAGCAGCTTCCGGGGCTCTCCCCACCGCTCAACGACATCGTCCTGGCCTTGCTGGCCAAGGATCCGGCCGACCGTCCCGCGACGGCGGCCGACGTGGCTCGTGCGCTCCGGGCGGCCGCGCCGGTCACCGGTCCGGTGACGATACCGGCTCCGATCAGTGACGCGGATCGCCTGGTGGACCAGGGCCTCAAGGCGATTTTTCTCAGTGTCAGCGCAACCTCACGCCGCTCCCACCTCGATCAGGCCGAGGTCTACCTCAAGCGCGCGCTCCAGCTCGATCCCCGCCACGCGCGGGGGCTGTGCGCCATGGCGAACTGGTACTACACCATGGGGCGGGCGGGGTTTCTCCCCACCGAGGAAGCCTTCGTCAAGGGGCGCGAGCTGGTGCTCGACGCGCTTGCCGCCGACGATCGCTGCGCGGAAGTGCACAACTCGCTGGGGAAGATCGCCCTGTACCACGACGACGACTGTCACGCCGCCGCCCGCCATATCGACCGCTCGATTGCCTTGAATCCCGAGGATGCCGAGGGCCTGCGGTTCCAGAGCGTGGTGTACAAGGTCCTGGGCCGCACCGACGAGGCGATCCGGATTGCGCGGGCGGCCACCGTCCGGGCTCCCGACCTGGCCATCGTCTGGAACGGCCTGGGTGACGCGCTGCTGGCGGCGGGACGCAACGCCGAGGCGGTCGACGCGCTCAAACGGGCCATCAGTCTCCAGCCCGGATATGGGCCGGCGCTGGAGCGGCTGGAGCTCGCCCATGTCCGTCTGGGTGAGCTGGCGCTCGCGGTGGAATTCCGGATCTCCCGGCTTCGGGTCGGGGGGCAGGGGGAACGGGCCGCGCTGCTGGAGCGGGAAGCGGGTGAGGTCGGGGCGGCCGAGGCGATGCCGCGGGACCTGCGGCGGGAGCTCGATGAGCTGCTGCACCAGGCGGAGGAGACCGATCCCTTCTCGCCCTACTACCTCACCCGGACGCTGGCGGATCAGATCGTGATCACCTACGCCGCGCTCGGGGAATGGACCAGGGCGATGGACTGGGTGGAACGGGCCTGGCAGCACCGGCCGGTCCGGCTGCGGCGCATGCTCACCGAGCCGCCCTTCGACCGCCGCGGTCTGGCGGTGGATCCCCGCTACGCCAGGCTGCTGCGGGCGGCGGTAATGGAGGATCTCCTCTAGGACTACGATAACGCCAGGAAATTCCGGGGCAGGAGGAAAACCCAGTGAGCGCGAACGAGTTACAGCGACAAGTGGATGGCGCGATGGCGTTCGAAAACCTCTTCGTACCGGCTCTCTTTCAGGAGTGGGCCCCCCGAGTTTGCTCGGCGGCCAAGCTGAGAGCCGGCGATCGAGTGCTCGATGTCGCCTGCGGGACAGGTGTGGTGGCTCGGGAGGCCGCCCGGCGGGTAGGCCCGGCCGGCAGCGTAACCGGCCTGGACCTCAATCTGGGGATGCTCGCGGTTGCCAAGCGACTGAGGCCTGATATCGTGTGGCGCCAGGGCGATGCCGGCAGCCTGCCTTTCGACGCCGGTGCGTTCGACGCCGTGGTGAGCCAATTCGGCCTCATGTTCTTCGCGGACCGGGTGGGGGCAATCCGCGAGATGGCGCGGGTGCTGGCTCCCGGGGGGCGCCTCGCGGTGGCGGTGTGGGACTCGCTGGACCGGACGCCGGCTTACGCCGCCGAGGTCGCGCTGCTTGAACGGATGGCCGGACCCGCCGCGGCCGACGCACTCCGGTTTCCATTTTGTCTCGGCGACACCGGCCAGCTGGCGGGGCTATTCTCGGCAGCTGGCCTTCCGGCCGCCGTCATCACCAGCCACATGGGAACGGGGCGTTTCCCCAGCATACGGACCATGATCGAAGCCGACCTGCGGGGCTGGCTGCCCCTGGTGGGGATCACACTGGAGGACTCTCTGATTGAGGCCATCCTGGCCGAGGCGGAAGCCGAGCTGGCTCGATACAGGCAGTCAGATGGGACGGTCGCGTTCGAGACGCCGGCCTACATTGTGGCGGCCGCTTAGTCGTCCTTGCGTAGCTCGACCACGATGACTTCGATGGGCCGGTCGGTCTCGTTGACGTCGGCGTGGGTCTGTCCGGGCGGATCCTTGCCGAGCCAGTAGGCCTTTCCGCGCTCCCAGTTGTAGATGTCGAGCACCTTGCCCTCCGGATCGACCACCTTGAGTTGTCCGTCGGTTAGCGCGATCAGGGCCCGGCCGTGCTCGTGGCGATGCTGGGTGAGCGGTTGCTTCGGCATGATGATGGACTTCCAGACCCGCATGTGCTCGTTCTCGAACTGGGGCTCTCGTCGGGTGGCACCCGGGACCTGCTGGCGGGCCCACACCACAGAGGCCCCGACGGCAAAGGAAGCCAGAGACGCGATGACGACCAGCGGCAGCGGTTGCATGGGAAGTCTCAGTCGATGGGTTTGAGGTTGGCCACAATCTCAGTCCGGTGCGGCTCCAGGAACGGCGGCAGCACGATTTTTTCGCCCAGGGTTTCGGCATCCTCGTCCACTCCGAACCCCGGCCCTTCGGTCGCGATCTCGAACAGGACGCCATTCGGCTCCCGGAAATACAGACTGCGGAACCAGTAGCGGTCCACCTTCCCGCTGTTGGGTACGCCGAGGCTGTTCAGCCGCTCCGCCCAGGCGTCGTAGTCGGCGTCCGGGGTGCGAAAGGCGACGTGATGCACTCCGCCGGCACCGGGACGCACCGCCGGCAGATCGGGCTGAACCGCCACGTGGAGCTCGGCGTGGGGGCCGCCCGCTCCCATCTCGTACACATGCACCAGATGCTTCGGGTTGTGAGGATGGGGATACTCCCGCACCGGCCGCATGTTCGCGGGCCCCCGCAGCAGCGCATCGGTGGGCGCGAGAACCGGCACGCTCATCAGGATCGGACCGAGACCCCGCACCTGATGCTCGGCGGGCACCGGGCTTCGCTTCCAGGGATGGGCCTGGCCGGTGCCCTGATCGTCCACCAGGGCAAGCCGCTGGCCCTCGGGATCCTCGAAATCCAGGGTCAGGCGGCCGTCGCGCTCCGCGATTCCAGTCGAGGAGATGCCGTGGGCGGCCAGGTGCCGCTCCCAGAACTGGAGAGCAGGAAGCCCGGCCACCCGCAGGTGGGTGCGGGTGATGGAGCGGGTACCCCGGACCTCGGGCGCGACATCCCAGTCGAAAAACGTGAGATCGGTGCCCGGGGTGCCCAGCGCATCGGCGTAAAAGAGGTGGTAGGCGCTCACGTCATCCTGGTTCACGGAGCGCTTCACCAGGCGCATGCCGAGCGTCCCGGTGTAGAAGCGGTGGTTCTCGCGGATTCTGGCGGAGACCGCGGTCAGGTGGTGGATGCCGAGAAGGTTCATCCGCCGGCGATCGCGCCCACCACCAGGAGCGGCTCGGAGCCGTCCCGGACCGCGCCGGGGAGCGGAGTATCGGGCGTCTCGTGGGAGAGATCCTGCTCGCAGGCGAAGAATCGCATGAAGGGCCGGCGCTGCCGGGTGATCTGATCGCGAATGGTACCGCGCAGGGCGGGGTACCCGGCTTCCACGGCGTCCAGGACCGAGCCCAGGGTCACCGGCTCGGCGACGGCGACCTGGACTTCGCCGTCGATGCAGGCCAGGGCCCTGAGGGGCGCCGGCAGGGCGACCCGGATCATGCCAGGGTCTGGACCTCGACCGACAGCACCGGGGGAAGATCCCGCACGATGGCGTTCCAGCTGTCTCCCGCATCGGCGGACCCATACACCTGCCCGCCGGTGGTTCCGAAGTACACACCGCAGCTGTCGAGTGAATCCACCGCCATCGCGTCGCGCAGCACGTTGACGTAGCAGTCCCGCTGGGGCAGCCCTTTGGTGAGCGACTCCCATTCGTTGCCGCCGGTGCGGCTCCGGTAGACCCGCAGCTTGCCCTCGGGCGGATAGTGCTGCGAATCGCTGGTGATGGGGACCACGTAGATGGTGTCCGGCTCGTGGGAGTGGACCTCGATCGGGAAGCCAAAATCGGTGGGCAGGTTGCCGCTGATCTCATACCAGGAGTCGCCGGCGTCGTCGCTCCGCATCACGTCCCAGTGCTTCTGCATGAACAGCACGCTGGGGCGAGAGCGATGCAGGGCGATCCGGTGCACGCAGTGCCCCACGTCCCCAGTCGGATCAGGGATGTATTCGGAGCGCAGCCCCTGATTGATGGGCTTCCAGGTCACTCCGGCGTCGTCGCTCCGGAACGCTCCGGCCGCCGAGATGGCGATAAAGATCCGTTGTGGATCGGTCGGGTCGAGAAGAATGGTATGCAGGCACATGCCGCCGGCGCCTGGTTGCCACCGGGATCCGGAGCCATGGCCGCGGAGCCCCGAGAGCTCCTGCCAGGTCTGCCCTCCATCGCCGGAACGGAACAGGGCCGCATCCTCAACGCCGGCGTAGACCACATCGGGATCGGTGAGAGAGGGCTCGAGGTGCCAGACCCGCTTGAACTCCCAGGGATGCGGGGTGCCATCGTACCACTGGTGGGTACCGGGCACGCCGTCGTAGACAAACTGGTTGCCGACCGGAGCCCAGGTCTGGCCCCCGTCATCGGATCGCTGGATCACCTGACCGAACCACCCGCTGCTCTGCGAGGCATAAATGCGGTCCGGCTCGGCGGGGGAGCCCTTCAGGTGGTAAATCTCCCAACCAGGGAGGTGAGGACCGCCGACACTCCAGCGGTCGCGCTTGCCGTCGGCGGAAAGGACGAATGCCCCCTTTCGGGTGCCGACCAGAATCCGGACCGCGCTCATGCCTCCTCCTTGATCCGCCGCGCCCTCTCAGGAACGGGGAAGCTACCCGGCGCCGGTGTCGATGTCACGCTACGTTTCATGCCGGAAGATTCGATCACCACGAGCCCGATTGGCAAGGGATCTCCATGCGCACCGCTCTCCTGCTCACGTTGCTTGGATTCATGGCCCAGTCGGCCGCGGCGCAGTCCGAGGAGCGGCTGCGATCCTTTTTCGAGGGGTCGAGCGTCCGGGTGAAACTTGAAATGCCCGGCACCTCGGAAGGCGTGGACGTGTACCCGGAGCGGTCGCAGCCGATCGATTTCCCGCGCCATGCCGGCCGGCTCAAGCGATACGGGACCTCGATCCGGCGCGGTGAGGAAGTGCTGGTGACGAAAATCCGGCTCAAGAAGGACCTGATTGAATTCCAGCTCGGCGGCGGAGGCTATGGCACCTTCGGCGACGACACCAGTCCGCATGTGTCGGTGCCGGTGGCGTCCAAGAGCGAGCGGGAAAAAAATCTGGAGCGGGACATTCCGAAGACGACGGATCCGGTCCAGCTGCGAAAACTCCGGGAGGAGCTCGACGCGCTGAAACGGGCTCGGCAACGGGAAGACACCCGCAACCGGACCGAGGCAGCACAGGCCCAGCAGGTCAAGGAAGCGAATATCCGGCAGCGCCGGCTGGAGGGGGGGTCGCGGTTCAATCTCCGCTATGATCCGCAGGTTCCGCTGGCGGCGATGACCCCGGAGAGCGTCATGCAGGCCCTGGCCGAGTACGTGGATTTCTCGGTGAAAGCGGCGCCGGGCGCCACCCAGCCGGGTGCCGGCGGCGACGAGCTTCGCAAGGGACTCACCATGGAAGAGGTGGATGCGATGCTGGGACGGCCCGATTCGATTTCCCGGCGGATGGAGGGCACCCTGACGGTCAGCACCTCCACCTATCGCATCAGGGACCGCCGCATCACGGCGGAATTCGTCGAAGGGGTGCTGATCCGCTACACCATCACCTCGCCCTAGTTCACATCCAGGAGGGCCCGCCGGTGAGTACCGACCGCTGCCGCGTGTTCCGGGAGCTTCATCAATCCGGCTGCTTCGTGCTCCCCAATCCGTGGGATTGCGGAAGCGCGCGGCTGCTGGCCGGCCTGGGGTTTTCCGCCCTCGCGACGACCAGCGCCGGGTTTGCCTGGTCGCTGGGGCGTCCCGACAACGGCGTGACGCTCGACGAAGCGCTCGGCCATTTTCGCGCCGTCGCCGGGAGTGTCTCGGTGCCGGTCAACGCCGATTTTGAAGGCGGTTTTGCGACCGATCCCGCCGGCGTGGGCAAGAACGTCGCGGCCGCGGCCGCCACCGGGATCGCGGGAGTTTCCATCGAAGATTCGACCGGCGATCCGGCCCGGCCGCTGGTGGATTTCTCTCTCGCCGTCGAACGAATCCAGGCCGCCCGGCGGGCGATCGATGCCAGTGGCACGCAGGTGCTGCTCACCGGGCGGTCCGAAGGCTTCATCGTGGGGCGTCCCGATCTGGCCGAGACGATCCGGCGGCTCACCGCCTATGCGGAGGCCGGCGCCGAGTGTCTCTACGCGCCGGGCATCACCAAACGCGAAGATATCGTCGCGGTGGTTGCCGCCGTGGCTCCGAAGCCGGTCAACGTCCTGGTGAGCAGCGACTTCACCACCGTGGCGGAGCTGGCCCGCGCCGGAGTGCGCCGGATCAGCGTGGGCGGCGCACTGGCCCGGACGGCTTGGACCGGGTTTCTCGAGGCAGCCCGGGAGATCGCGGAGCAGGGCAGCTTCGGCGCCCTGAGCCGCGCCGTCACGTTCGCGGAGATCAACCGGACTTTCGCCGCCGGGTAAGCGGAGCCACATTGCCGGGGCAGGTTCCACGGAGGAGGCAGCATGGCGGGGCAGGGTTCCACCGGCAACGTGATCGCCGCGCTGGCGAGCTTTTTCATTCCGGGGCTGGGCCAGCTCATTCAGGGCCGGCTGCTCAAGGCCGCGTTCATGTTCTGCGCTGCGATCCTCTTGTGGATCGTGCTCCTGGGCTGGGTCATCCACCTCTGGTCCATTCTGGACGCGGCGATGTGGAAGCCCCGGTCGTAGTGTCCTGATTCTCTGGAGGTTCCCATGGCCAAAGGCCGCCGCACCACCCACCGCAGCGCATCCGGCAAGAAGCTGTACGCCGTCCGGGACGCGAAAGGCCGTTTCAAGGATATCCAGACGTACGAGCGGGCCCACCGGGCCGATCTGAAGCGCCGAGGCAAGAAGGAGAAATAGTGCGTTACTTCCGTGGAGTCGTTCTGGTCCTCGCGGCGTCCGGACCGGGCGCCGCGGGGGCTTTTGCCCAGTCGGTGCAGTACCGCTCGCCGGCCGGGGTGGAGTACCGCTCCCTTCCGGACACCGGCGCCATCGCGCAGGCGGAGCGCGAGCTGTCCGCCGATCCCCGAAACGTGGAGCGCATCATCGCCCTGGGTCTGGCGCAGTCGGGCGCGCGGCAGTTCCGCGAAGCTATTGCGACCTTCACCCGGGGGCTGGCGCTCGCCCCGGACAATCCGACGCTGCTGCGCTGGCGGGGACACCGGTATCTCTCGGTGCGGGAGATGGATCGGGCCCGGCAAGACCTGACCCGCGGTCTCGGCCTCGACAGCACCAACTACGGCATCCTGTATCACCTGGGCATCGTGCGGTTCGCGGCGGGCGACTTCGAGGGCGCGGCGCGGGCCTTTGCCAGCGCGCAGCCCCGGGCGCCCAATGCCGGCGAGCTGGCCGGCTCGACCGACTGGCTCTGGATGGCGCTGGCCCGGGCCGGCAAGAGCGCCGAGGCAAAGGCGATGCTGGACCGGCGCCCCGATTCCCTCCCGGTGTCCAATGCCTACACCCAGCGCCTCCGACTCTATCGCGGGGAAATCGGGCCGGACGGCGTCATCACCCCTGCCGATACCACCGATGTGGCGGTGGCGACGCTGAGCTACGGGGTAGGCAACTGGTACCTGGTCCGAGGCGACACCGCCCAGGCCCGCACCTGGTTCGAGCGGTCGGTCGGTTCGGGCGGCTGGCCCGGGTTCGGGTTCATTCTTTCGGAGGTTGAGCTGCGGCGATTGCGCTGATCTGCGGTTCCGGCGCGGTATCCCCAAATCGGCTATCTTTCAGGTCGATCCAGGGACTCGTTTTCGGCAGGCTTCCACCGCAGGAGCAATCATGAGCACGTTGACCCAAGCCGAGAAGCGCCAGCGCGCGACCGCCTTTCCTCCCGTCAGCGGCGCGGCCCCCGCCTGTGGGCCGCTGAACGTTCAGTGGAGCAGCCCGTTCGACCGTCTCTGCTTCATGCTTTCCCGGCCCAACCTGCCCACCAAGAACCCCCGCGGTTACGCCAAGCTGCTGGCCGAGCTGACCGCCGGATCGGGCTGCACCGAGGAAGAGTTGCTGGCCCACGGAAACAAGGTCCGCGCCTATCTCTTCTTCGCCGAGGACCGCCTGACCAAGGAAGGCGTGCTCGACGGCCTCACCGGCCGGGAGAAGTACCCCTATCAGCTCTCCGAGGTCTCGCCGGCGTTCTAACGCCCGGCGATTGGACGCGCGGCCGGCGCGGCGCCCCAATACCGGCGAGCCGCGTGCACCATCACCGGCAGGCCGCGGGCCAGACAGAAGCCCACCGCCACCCAGGCGGTGATCGCAAAGACGGATCGCATGGGCTCGACGGCAGCGTGCAGCGTCGTGCCCGCAGGAAATCCCCCGAACGCATGCACCAGTGCCAGCCCGCAGAACGTGGCCGTCTTGCTGACGGTATAGCCCACCCGCATCCAGGTCGATGCTACCAGGAAGCGTCCCAGCCCGGTGCGATGCTGGGCGAACGGTGCCGTGCCCTCCCCGATCTCGATGCTGCGGAAGGCATCGGTGAGGGTGGTCCGCGCGATCACGATCAGGGGAATCGCCACCGGGAGCAGGCGGAGATGGGCAAAGCTGATCCACAGCACCAGCTCGTAGGCCCGATCGGCGGCAATGTCGAGGACGCTTCCGAACAGACTGGTCTTGCCGGTCTTGCGGGCGACCATGCCGTCCACCGTGTCCAGCATGAGGCCGATCAGCAGCACCGCAACGCCCGCCACCTGGACGGCCGGGGCGCCGAGGTACATGATCAGCACGCTGATCAGGAGCAGGGGCAGTCGGGAGAGGGTGATCCAGTTGGCCAGCACGGCTCGTCTCCAGTGAAGCGACATCGGCAAGATGGCCGCGGCCCGTGACTCGGCCGTGACCTGATTTCGGCGGTAGCTTAGTGCGATGCCCGGTCACCCGATCCGCGTGGATCTCCACCCCCGGTATCGGGGGGCGTGGCACGCCGCGACCCGGGATGCCGAGCAGGGGCGACAGCGGCGCAGGGAACGCCTCGGGCTGACTGCGGTCGTCCTGGCAGTCACCGGAATGGTGCTGGCAACCACCCGGATGGCATTCGATGCCGGGGCGGTGGCGATGCTCGCCGCCGGCCTGCTCGGAACGCTGCTGGCGGGAGCCCACCCGATGGCGCTCTGGAGCCGCTGGAACAGCGACCTCATCGGGCGACGCCGGACCGGACGCGGAGCCATGCTGACCTTCCTGCTGCTCGGGCTGGGGCTTGCGATGGCCGGGGGTGGGCGGGAAGCACTGCTACGGCGAGCCCGCGCCGATTGCACCGCCGCGCTGCGCCGATTGTCTTCCGGAGCGGGGGGCGCGGCGATCCTGGCCCACGAGCCTGTTCCCGGCTTCCCGGGCTGGTTGATCTACGATCGCCGTCCCAGACGATGCGCCGACATGCTCAGGATGGGGGATGCCATATGAGAACGTTCCCGACGCTGCTGCTCTGCTGGCTGATGACCGGCCTCGCCACGGTGGGCGGCTCGATTCTGGGGAATGCGGGCGGCCCCACCGGCCTCAAAGCCGGCGCGGTCCTCGGCGGGATCATCGGGCTGCTGATCGCGATCGGGATCGCGAAACGGCTCGCCTGGATTCCTCCGGCGGAAATTCGGGGGGGATTCGTGGGCGGACTGATCGGCTTCGCGGTGGCGATCGCGATTACGCTATCCAACATGGACACGCCGGTGGCCGCGGTCATGAGCACCGGCCTGGTCGGCGTGGGTGTGCTGATCGGTGCGGGATTTGCCCGTGGCTGGGCCCGGGGCGGCCGCGGGGCATGACCGGGGCCAACGGTATATTCCAGGCTGCGGCGTTATTCCTTCTGGCGGGTCACCCTGAGCGCAGCGAAGGGGCAGAGCTCGGCCGCTTCCCTTTCGCTGCGCTCAAGGTCAGCGTGACAATCCGGCCCACCTCCAAGGAGCCCGTCGTGGCCCTGGCACGCGGAACGTTCGAGGTCAAGCTGGCACCCCAGACGACTGCACACGATCATGCCGGCGCTTCGCTGGGGCGGCTTTCGATCGACAAAGAATTCCGCGGCGACCTGGTGGGAACCAGCAAGGGTGAGATGCTGACCGCGATGACCTCGGTCAAGGAATCCGCGGGTTACGTCGCCATCGAGCGGGTAACCGGCACCTTGCAGGGGCGGAAGGGGAGCTTCGTGCTCCAGCACAGCGGCACGATGACCCGCGGCGCTCCGTCTCTGGTGATCACGGTGGTCCCCGACTCCGGCACCGAAGAACTGACCGGACTCGCCGGCACGATGACGATCATCATCGCCGAGGGGAAGCATTCCTACGAGTTTGAATACACCCTCCCTCCCGCCCAGTAGGCCCGGCCGGCGGCGGCTGCTGGCGCTGGCCGCCCTCCTCCTGGTCACCGGGGTTCCGGCCACCGGGCAGGGCCCCGCTCCCCGGGGTCCGATCGTCCACAGTTACGCGCCCTCCCCATCCACCCAGCGGGAGGCCGGGCGCATCCTCCGGTTCTGCCGCTGGTCGGATACCTCGGTTGTGCGGGATGCCGATGCCCTGCTGGTGGTGGTTCGGAGCTCGGGGTCCCATCCGCTCTCACCCTCCTACGACAACTTCAAGTGGCTCCGGGACGATGCCAGCTCCCAGCTCAACGAGTCGGCGCCCCAGTTTCACGTATACCTGTTTTTGATGCGCCCGGATCAGGGATTTCAGCAGTCGGTTCACCGGAGCTACGACGTGGTCCAGGCGGGTTCGAACGCCCCCTCCGAATTCGCGCTGCTCTGCCCGTTCTGACCCCCTGCACTCTTCCGCGTGCGGCCCATTCCCGCCGGGAACGTCTCAACTCCTGTACCCCGGGAGGAGAGCAATCATGAAGCGCACAGGATTCCTGGCACTGGCCGGCGTCGTGGTCCTGGCCGGCTGCGCCACCAAAACCCAGACCGGCGCGGTGGTCGGTGCCGCGGGCGGCGCCGTCGTGGGGGGCGCGATCGGAGCCGCCGCCGGCTCCACCGCCAAGGGCGCGATCATCGGAGCCGTGGTGGGCGGCGTCGCGGGTACCATCATCGGCGTCCAGATGGACAAGCAGGCCAAGGAGCTGGAACAGAACATCAAGGGCGCCAAGGTGGAGCGGGTCGGAGAGGGCATTCAGGTCACCTTCGAATCCGGGCTGCTTTACGACTTCGATTCCGACGTGGTCCGGCCGGAAGCGCAGGCCAATCTGCGGGAGCTGGCGGCGAGTCTCGACAAATACCAGGGATCCGACGTGCTGATCGTGGGGCATACCGATGCGCTGGGAACCACCAGCTACAATCAGTCGCTGTCGGAACGCCGTGCCAGGGCCGCCTCGGCATACCTGGCCTCGCAGGGTGTGGCGCGGAACCGGGTGGCGACCCGGGGGCTGGGCGAGACCGAGCCGGTCGCCGGCAACGACACCGAGGCGGGCCGGCAGCGGAACCGGAGGGTCGAAGTGGCGATCTACGCCAGCGAGGCCTATCGGGCCGAAGTTGCCAAGCGCGCTCCCCGATGAGCCGGACGTGAGCGCCTAACCCGCTCGCATGAGCGACCTGCTCCGTCCGGCCCGCTCCACCGAGGTGCCCGCGCTCAACGCCCTGATCGCCGCGTCCGCGCGCGGCCTGAGCCGGGGGTTCTACACCCCGGCAGAGACCGACCTGCTCATCCGGCACGTCTTCGGGGTGGACACCCAGCTCATCGCCGACCAGACCTACTTCGTGATCGAGCGGGAGGGGACGCTGGCAGCCTGCGGAGGGTGGAGCGGGAGGCGGACACTCTTCGGCGGGGACCAGGCCAAGGAAACCCTGGACCCGCTGCTGGATCCCGCGATCGAGGCCGCACGCATCCGGGCGTTTTTCGTCCGGCCCGAGTGCGCTCGGCAGGGCCTGGGTCAGCGGCTGCTCAGCCACGCCGAGTCCTGCGCCGCGGGGGCCGGGTTCCGCCGGGCCGAGCTGATGGCGACCCTGCCGGGAGAGCCGTTCTACCGGGCTCTGGGTTATGAGCGACTCGAGCCGGTTGCTCACCGGCTTCCCGGTGGCGAAACCGTGCCCATGGTCCGGATGGGCCGGGCCCTCCGGGAAGGGGTGGTCCGGGCCCTCCTGTTGCTGTCGCTGGGGGCGACCGGGCTCACCGCCCAGGCGACCGCGGTTCCGGCTTCCCGGCCCAACGAGCTGACCGTCGCGGCGGAACCGCTGGCGGCCGGGATCCAGTACCTGCGAGGCTCCGGCAGCGTCCGGCTGGGGATCGGGGTGACGGCCGGCCCGGTGTACGGGGTGGTCCTCGGGGGACCGGAGTTCGGGCGGCTGCGGGAGTGGGCCACCGCCTATCCAGTGGTCGGGCTCCGGGTTTCCCCGAGCC
>Ga0209387_1000085_pt1 | contig 26529 bp, 21 predicted proteins | sample NCControl_FD_187515 | JGI IMG/M metagenome (GOLD analysis project Ga0209387, IMG submission 187515) | Agricultural soil microbial communities from Utah to study Nitrogen management - NC Control (SPAdes) (version 2) | ecosystem: Environmental > Terrestrial > Soil > Agricultural land | place: USA...
TACCGGAACGCCTGGACTTGCCGCATAGATGGCTGGTGAACGTGCCGGAAGTCGATCCTGATGAAATGAACGACGTCCTAAATAGTCCATCAGCACGTGGCGCCGCGCCATATTCAAGCGACTTGGCACGCTATGGTGTCGCTCCCCTAACGGTGCTTGATGCGACCGACGCGGTTGCGAGACTTCTCGAACGGTGCATCCGAACGGGCCGTGTGAATGGCGAACGCCCGATTCGTTTATCGCAAGAAGGGGTGAATCAGGGTGAACTTCTTAACGCTTCACAGCTAGCAGACGAGGTAAGCCGCACAGCCGATGTCCGCCCACGAACGGCGCGAGTGCTTCTCGATTGGTCGATGGAAGTAGCGCAAGTCAAACCGCTGCTGTTCAATGGTTTTATGGCGGAGACGAGTGGCGAAAAAGCGGTTGCACTATTTCGGACCGGAGAAAAGTACAACGATCTTCATCAGCGTTGGGGTCGGACCGCCGATTGGTCCACGCGGCAAACGACGTGGGGTTCGAGGCGCGACCCTGACTCCGCTGCCGCGGAAACACCTCTCAGGGTAAAATCCTAAGAACCGCTCTTCAGCAACTCACGCGCGTGGCGGCGGGCGGTCTCAGTGATCTCGGCGCCGGTCAGCATGCGCGCGAGTTCTTCGATACGGCCTGCGCGATCGAGTTTTGAGATGTCGACTTGCGTGCGGCCGTCGACGACAGCTTTTTGAACCGTCAAATGGCTATCTGCGAAGCGGGCGATCTGTGGTTGGTGTGTAACGCACAGGACCTGGTTCGTTTCTGAAAGCTTGCGCAACTTTATGCCGACCGCTTCGCTGACGCGTCCGCCGATTCCGGTGTCGATCTCGTCGAACACAATCGTGCGCGGGAACTCGGTCGCGTTCGCAACTGTTTTCAACACCAGCATCAGTCGCGACGCCTCGCCGCCCGATGCGACACGGGCGAGCGGCTTGAGATCCTCACCCGCGTTCGCCGAGAAATAAAACTCAATGTGATCGATACCTTTTGGGCCGGATGAGTCGCCGAGATCAGAAATTTGGACCTGAAAGCGGGCGTGATCCATCGCGAGTTCGGCGACACAGCTTTCGATCGTTCGTTCCAATTTCTTAGCTGCCTTGACGCGTTCGCGCTGCAACTTCCCGGCTCGGTCGAGATAACGCGTTCGCGCGGACTCCACCTCAGCGCTCAACTCCTGCTCACGCTCATCAGACGTCTCGATCTGTCGCAAGCGATCTTCCGAATGGGCGAGATGCTCAAGCGCCGTCTGAATCGATCCACCGTACTTGCGCTTGAGTCGCGAAAGCTCAGCCAGCCGATCCTCAATCTCTGCCAGCCGCGCCGGCGAGAATTGCAACTTATCCGCGAAATCTCTCAACGAGAACGATAGGTCCTCAAGCACAGCACGCGCATTTTCCAATCCCTCGAGGTATTCGCGGAAACTGGATTCATACTCCGACAGTTCAGTCACGTCCTTCAGCGCGAGCCGCAGACGTGCGAGCGCCGATTCGTCATCCTCGTAGATCCGTCCATAACTCGACTGGCACAACGCCGTCAGCTTTTCGACATTCGCTAACCGCTTTCGCTCCTCATCCAGACGCTCATCCTCGCCAATAACAAGTTGCGCCCGTTCCAGTTCTTCAATCTGAAACTTCAACGTGTCAACGAGCTGAAACTTCTCCGAATCATCGCGCCGCAATGTGTCGAGTTCCCGTTGCACCGCAGTCCACGCGCGATACGCCTCAGCTACCTCGTCCCGCAGCCTGTTACTTATCGCAAACGAATCAAGCAACTCGAGATGAGTATGAGGATTGAAAAGCGTTTGCTGGTCGCCCTGACCGTGAATGTCGACCAGAAACTCACGCACCTGTCGCAACAGCGAATGCGTGGCGAGTTGATTGTTGATGAAGATCTTGTTGCGGCCGGTCGCAGAAAGCTCACGTCGAATGATGATTTCTTCAGACGACGCAGCGTCTACACCCGCGTCTTCAAGCAACCGTTCGAGATCCGGATTTGGATCAACAACGAACAGTCCTTCGATCGATCCACGCTCAACGCCTGACTTGATCAGGTCGCTCGTAAATCGCCCGCCAATCAAAACACCGAGAGCATCGACAATGATCGACTTACCCGATCCAGTTTCACCCGTAAGCAGATTAAGCCCAGGTTCAAACTCAACCTGAAGCTCGTCGATCAGCGCGATGTTGGAGATATTGAGGAATTGAAGCATTCCGGCGCACAGATTACGCAGAACTAAACAGATTATCAATCTGTATGTTCTGCGTAACCCGCGTGGCCGGGGCTGTTAGAAGATGTAACGCAAGCCGAACTGCATTACACGACCCGCTTTGGTTTCATTCAAAGGGGTTTGCGTTGAGGTGAATTTGCCGAAGTCCGAACTCGGACTAGTCGCTCCGAGGTGCGGGTCCGTATCCAAACTCAGATCGGAAATGGTCAAACCATCAAACCGTTGAGTGTTGGTGACGTTGAAGACTTCCCAGCGGAACTGCAGCTGGTGACCTTCCCACGGCATCTTGAATGTCTTGTTGAGGCCCATGTCGAGGGTGATGTAACTCGGAGCTCGCAGCACGTTGCGATCGCCAACTTCACCCGGACGAGCCGGACGGAAGCTGCGATACACCGCGTCAGGATCGCTGAAGATGTTCGGCGAACCTTCTCTGGTCGGCGACGATTGTACCGGCGCTACCCGCACACCGTTCGATTGCACGTTCCAGTTTGTGGCCCAGACGCAGCAATCGAATGGCGTTTGAATCGGCAGTCCACTGTTCCAACGGAAAATGCCGCTGGCTTGCCAACCGCCAAGAACCTGGTTAGCAAAACCATTGACACCGCTGAAGAAGCGCTTGCCGCGACCGAACGGTAATCCAACGACCCAGTTCGCGTTGATGATGTGCCGGGCGTCGAAATCCGATGAGGCGTAGTTCTGGTCCGGGTCCAACGCATTGACGATGAACGCGGCTCCATAGCTCGCGGAGGATTGAAGACCGGACGCACTGTCGAGCGAATGGCCGTACGTGTAGTTGAAGTCAAAGGTGACGTCGTCGGCCATCCGTTGTCGCAGGCTGAGTTGCAACGAGTTGTAGTTTGACCTCGCGATGGTCGAGAACGCCGACAACGCCGCAAACTGCGGTTGATAGAACACGTTGTTGAAGCGCGCCGGACCACCACCGAACGGGCAAGTGGAACAGGTTGGACTGTCGTCCCATAGCAGTTGCAGGAAGGTGTAGTCGATCAGGTCGGCGCCGCCGAGAGCTCCCGGCGCGATCCAGGCATAAGAGGCCTGGGTCGGCGTCAACGAGGTATCGCCCCACCATTCCGCCGCAAACGGGAAGAAGTTGTTGAAGAATGGAATGTCCGGGATCGAGGTGATCTCGCGATTCTGATAACGGAAATCGACCAACATGTTCATCGCTTCGTAGAAGGTCATTCCCGACTGCGGATCGCGAATATTGTTCAACTGCATGATGTCACGCGACGCCAAAAGGCTGCGCGCGAAACGCCCGACGTAACTGGCTTCAACCGACAAACCTTTTCCGATTTCACGGCCATAGGAGAAGTTGAAGCTGTAGTTGTACGGCGTCTTGATTCCCTGGTCCAACGAAACTTCGATGCGTTGATCTTCATCGGAAGGCACCGTGAGCGGGAACTGCAACGTCGTCGCGATTGGCGATTGACCCGGGAAGTCCAGCACGCGAACGTTGGGATTCAAACCACCGAATAGCGGTCCGAGTGCGCCATCGATCACGTCGAAGGTGTTGGCGTTGATGTTCCGCGCGGAAGTGAATCCGGCGAGATTGTTCAGGTCGAAATTGACTGCGAGAGCGCTGCCGATGCGGTCGTACGACATGCGGAAGCCGCCGCGAATAACGCTCTTGCCCTGGCGACCAAAAACCTTGCCAAACAAGTTGTCCCCAAAATCAGGCGACCACGCAACTGAAACTGACGGCGCCCAGTTGTTCCAATCCTGTTCGTAGTAACCCGGCCCGTTGTTGGCCTTGCCACCGAGGATGAACGTGATTGGATCGTTAAGGGATGAACCGTTGAACGATGCCTCCACGCGCTGGTTGAAGTAGTCGGTCAGGCTTACGTTCGGCACGACTTGGAGTCCGTTCTTTTCATAAACGGGAGTCGACGTGGACCAGCGGATGCCGTAGTTCAATGTCAGGTTTGGACGCATGCGCCAGGAGTCCTGGAAGTATCCTTCGTACTCCTGAGTAGCGAATGAGCGGTCCGTCGGCGTGCCGACCTGTTCAAGCGCACCGCTAGCGTCGTATACAAGATTGGCACTGTATTGCGAGAAGCGGCCAATCGATGAAGCCAACGCGTCGCGCAGGTCGGACGCACTTTCGAAATCCTCGAAACCGTCAAGGAGCACTGCGCCCGAGAAGTTGTAGAACGATGGGTTAATGATCGCGTCGTCAAACGACGCGCCCTGCGAAAGGCGGTTGTTCGTGATCAGACGAATATTGGCGCCGAATCCGAACGTGTGATTTCCGCGGACCCAAGAAACGTCGTCCACGAAGTTATGCACCGGTGTGGTGCGCTTCAGCGTTCGGCGGAATCCATTTGGCGAAAAGATGAAGCGGAAGTTCACGCGATTTTCCTCGGAGTCGCCGCCCTGAGTAAACGATGCGCGCGTCAAACCATAGCTTGCACGATTGACGATCGAGTTCGACGCGGTCCAGATATGACCGAAGGCGATTCCTTTCGGATGGTGCCAGGTCGTCAAAGCAGGCGTATCGGGGAAGCATTGGATGTTGTCGCCGGCAACACTGCAATCAGACGAGCCATAAACTGCACGCGTGATTGTGTCGTTCTGATAATTACCCCGCACGAACAACGTCTGCCGATCCGTCAGGTTGAAATCGAGCCGCGCGATGTAAGTGTTCAGTTCCGTCGGCGTGCGAGCATTGAAACGAAAACCGCTCGTGTTCAAGCCGTCGCCGGTGGTCGTGTCGTTTGCAGGGTAACGAGAGGCAGCAGCGGCGAGAAAATTAAGCGCATTCTGGTTGACGCCGGGGTTGGCGCCCACCGATGCGTAAGCCGCATTGATCTCGTCAATCGTCAAACAGTTCACGCCCGAAGGTGTGCCGGCGGGACATCCGGGATCGCTGAAACCACTTTCCGTGCGATAGCGAACGATGCCCTGGCCAAGCGTTGGTAATGGAACTTCACGAACGACGGATGTCGCAGTCGCTTCGCGGAAGCCCTCGTAAGTGAAAAAGAAGAACGCGCGATCATTTTTGATTGGTCCACCAACTGAACCGCCAAAGATGTTGCGCAGCAACTGGGGCCGTTCGACGCCAGCGGCATTGTTGAAAAAGTCGTTCGCGGTAGTGATGGTGTTGCGATGAATCTCGAACAACGATCCGTGCCATTGATTCGATCCGGATCGGGTTACGAGTGAAATCTGCGCGCCGGACGATCGTCCCTGTTCGGCGTTAGGATTCGTCGTGGTGACGCGAAACTCCTGTAACGAATCTCGGGTCACTCGCAAAACACTCGCAAACGCTTCGTCGGTAACCACGTCGAGACCGTCCTGCTGCTCGTTAACGTCGACGCCGTCGAGCGTGATGTTCGACTGGTCGGCGCGTCCGCCGTTCACGGAGCCGCCTCGCGTGACACCGGGTTGCAGAGACAGGAGACCGACGACGTTGTTCGCGTTGAGCGGCAACTCAGTAATGCGCCTCCGTTCGAACGAATTTCCCAGGCTCGCATCGCTAGTATTAATTGCGGCTTCTGCTGCCGAGGTCACGTCAACTGTTTCAGACACAGCGCCGATCTCGAGTTGAACGTCGCGAACTGTCGGGGTATCGACTAGTGCTTCGAGGCCTGACGCTGAGGCAGTCTTGAAGCCTTGCGCCGCAACTTCGAGCTTGTATGTTCCAGGAGGAATGCCGTTGAAAACATAGGCGCCATCCTCATTGGTGGTTTGGGTGCGGGTGAAGTTTTTTTCCGGATTCGTGAGCGTTACGTTAGCTCCGGACACGAGGTTGCCATTCGGATCCTTCACAGTGCCACGCACCGTGGAGTTGCCCGACTGGCCGTAGCTGCTCGTAGCGACAAGTAACAGTGCGAGCAGCGAAGTGATTTGGAGAAAATTCCTGATGTTCATAAACACTTCTCCGTGACTGGATTGAAGAGCGGGGAGACAAAGATTCAAGTTTTGCGACGCAGAAACTGTTCCAGTTTTCAGTAAAGTGATTTCTGTTCAGGAATTTGCTGGAGTTGGCGAGGTTTGCGACCCAATGACGCGTGTTCACAACTCCAAAAACTCATGAACATTGCAGATTTTGAACTACGAATGTTTGAACTGTTCGTCCGAAAAATAAAATGCCGTTCAATTTAATAGACGTTTTACTGGTGATTCTGATCGGATTGAACCTGCTTAACGGGTATCGCCGCGGCTTTATTCTCGGGGCGCTCGACCTTGCGGGGTGGGTGCTAAGCCTTGTGGCCGGCCTGCGGTATTACGACCCGGTCGCTCGTTGGCTTGGGCCGCGCGTCGATGTGTGGTCTGAGGTTTGGGACCAGCCGGTCGCGTTTATTCTGGTGGCCTTGATTGTGGGTGTGGCGGTCCATTTGATCGCCTATGCGTTGCTGCGCCGACTGTCCCCTGAGGTCCATGAACGTCCTTCTAATCACGCGCTGGGTCTAATCCCCGGCTTGGCGAATGGCTTCATCACGGCAGCGATCATTTCAGCGTTGTTGTTGGCGGTTCCTCTGAGCGAGGCGGTTAGTGAACGAACGCGCGAGAGCGTGGTTGTGAATCGCCTCGCTGGTTACGCGCAAGTGCTGGAAGCTCAGTTACGACCAGTTTTCGGCGAAGCAATCGCGCGATCGCTGAATCTTTTGACAGTTCACCCGGACTCGAACGAACGAGTCTCATTGCCGTTCACCGTAAGCTCTTCAAAACCGCGTCCCGATCTCGAAAAACAAATGCTAGATCTGGTGAATGAAGCGAGAGCTGAAAACGGTCTACCGCCTCTTGCAGCCGATCCGGAGTTGACGGAAGTCGCGAGACGACATTCGGCGGACATGTTTGCGCGAGGGTATTTCGCGCACGACACCCCCGAAGGGCGCACGCCGTTTGATCGCATGCGCGAGGCAAACGTTCGTTTCCTGACTGCCGGCGAAAACCTCGCGCTCGCTCCAACCGTCTCGATAGCTCACCGGGGCCTAATGAACTCACCCGGCCACCGCGCCAACATTCTCCGGTCGCAATTCGGCCGCGTCGGGATCGGCATCATGGACGGCGGCATGCGAGGACTGATGGTCTCGCAGGAGTTCCGAAACTAATTAAAAATTCGGGGAACTTTTTCCCGCCTCAAACGTCTATACTGACTGGAATTCGAATTTGGTCAGCGGTCAAGTGCGTAAAAATGGCAGCAATTGCACCTAAAGAGGCGGTAAAAGACGCGATTCTGGATGCTACCGACCGGCTCCTCGCGCGCTACGGCTACCGGAAAATGACGGTCGAAGACATCGCTCACGAAGCCGGAATCGGCAAAGGAACGATCTATCTTCACTTCGCCAGCAAGGAAGAAGTGGTTCTGTCGCATGTCGATCGGATCGTCGACCGACTCAAGGAGCGGTTGCGCGAAATCGGTCGTTCATCGGCACCGGCGCACGAACGTCTGCGCGAGATGCTGCTCACCCGCGTCATGTTTCGTTTCGACAGCATCCAGCACTACACCCAGAGTCTCAACGACCTTCTCGCGGCGCTCCGTCCCGGTCTGCTCGCGCGGCGCGCGATGTACTTCGAAGCCGAATCGCTGATCTTTGCCGAAGTGCTGACAAACGGCCGGCAATCCGGCGAGTTTGAGTTTGACGACGAGTCCGCGACTGCGCACGCGATGCTGCAAGCGACCAACGGTTTGCTCCCTTACAGTCTTAGCACAACAGAACTCGGCGAACGTCAGGAAGTAGAACAGCGGACTGCCGAGGTCGCCGATTTGATGCTTCGCGGCTTACTCAGTCGCCAATGAACTTGGTCAGTTGTCCGTTGTCATAGTCAGTTGTAAGTCATGATTCGCTTAACGCATAAACGGACAACGGCCACTGACAACTGACAAGGGACCACTGACAACTTTGATTTACCTAAAGGAGAAATACTGATGTTTAAACGACCTACCTCCCGGATTTTTTTGATCCGGTTTGCCGTCCTGTTGTTGCTCGCTTTCATGTTTGCAAACATTGCTGCCGCTCAACCTGGCCCAATGGACCAACCGGACCTTACGATTGATGCTGCCACGCGCACCAAAGTGATCGACACGCTTCTGAAGCGTCTCAACGATTCGTACGTCTTTCCGGAGGTCGCGAAGAAGATGGAGCTGTCGATCAAAGAACGAGTGGACAAGAAGGAATACGATCAGATCACTAGCGCGAAGGCGTTCGCAACGAAGCTCACCGATGATCTCCAGGCAATCAGCAAAGACAAGCACCTTCGCGTGCGCTATTCACATCAGCCGATTCCCGAACGTGGCGAACGTCGTGAACCGACTGCGGAAGAAAGGGAACAACGAAAACGCGATCTTACCTGGGCGAATCACGGATTCTCCAAAGTCGAGCGTTTGCCGGGCAACATCGGTTATCTCGAATTCCTGAACTTCATGGATGAAGAGCTCGGCGCCGACACAGTTGCCGCCGCGATGAATTTTATCAACGGTACCGACGCGTTGATTATCGACATGCGCCAAAACGGCGGCGGTAATCCGGCGATGGTGGCACTCGTTTGTTCATACCTGTTCGGCACCGAGCCGGTTCACCTGAACGATCTTTACTGGCGCGAAGGTAACCGTACCGACGAATTCTGGACCAAGAAGGAAGTGGCGGGTAAACGTTATCTCAACAAAGATGTTTACGTATTGACGAGTAAACGGACGTTCTCAGGCGCGGAGGAATTCACTTACAACCTGAAGAACCTCAAACGCGCGATGATCATCGGCGAGACTACCGGCGGTGGGGCTCATCCCGGCGGCGGTTACCGCATCAGCGAACACTTCGGCATGTTCGTCCCGACTGGACGTGCGATCAGTCCGATCACCAAGACCAATTGGGAAGGCACCGGAGTAACTCCCGACGTTGCAGTGCCCGCAGACCACGCGTTGCACGTGGCCCGTGTTATGGCACTGAAAAAGCAACTGGACAAAGTTAACCCGAACCTCAAACCTCGAGTCCAGGGTGAAATCGACCGGTTGGAAAAGGAATTAAATTCGATGAAATCGAAGAGCGAATAAACCGCTCGTTCGCTACTTCGATTCGTAAAGGAGCACTCGCTTGTTTCCGATCCTCCCGATCAGATAACCGGCGAGTGCTCCGACTCCGGCGACAAGCACCACAAAACCGGCGGTGACGCCGTTGTGGACCTCTCCGAAACCGTCGCTGTTCGCATCGCCCGCGACCGCGATAGCCGTTCCCGCGCCGGCTCCCACTGCCAGCCCGATCAACGTCGCTTTGCCCGCTCCCTTTTTCGAAACTTGATGAACCGTGGCGACGTCCTCGCGTCGGATCTCTTTCGCAGCGTTCTTCACTGTCAGCGAGAGTGACGCGTCGGAAACGTTCGCGAGCTTGCCATCTATCTTCTGCCCATCTTTTAGTTTGACTGAGAGTTTGGTCCCACCAGCTACAGAACCTAAGCGTGACCAGTCATTGGTCCCGGTTTGGGCCAACAATGTGACAGGTGACAGCAGGAACGAAAGCACCATGAACACAATGACCGCGATCTGTTTCGGGCTCTTCATACACAATCTCCTTTGTGAGAATCGGTGGATTTACCAGATCGGCCGCTTGTTAGGTGAACGGCGCACATGATACGCCTAAACCGCGCAACAACGAAGTGCTTCCGATGGTATGATGCGGCCCCACGGAGGAATCCCACGATGGTGAATGTGATTCTTTGTCTTTTGATCTTGTTTGGATCGGCGTTCGGCGCGACGGACCAGATAGATACCGCGGAGGTCGAAATCAGCAAAGGACGCATGCTGCTTCGAAAGTCGCAGTTTGAAGAGGCGCTGAAGAGTTTCAAACGCGCCAACGAGATGCGCGAAAAGAAATGTGCTGAGTGTCTTAGTCTGATGGCCGACGCGTATTTCGGATTGGAAGAATACAAAAAGGTAGTCGAGACTGCCGATAAAGCCATCGCACTTGCCGGTGACAATAAACAACTCGTGTCGAAGGTTTACATCAACAAGGGACTGGCGCTGCAAGCAGCGGCCGAAAGGAAGGACCAAAAGAAACTACAGGGAGCAGAAGCAGCGTTCCGGCAGGCAATAGCGTTTGAAAGCGCGCCAGCCGTTACTCATTACAACCTCGGCGTCGTGCTGTTACAAATGAATCGCGATCCGGAGGGCATCGCCGAGATACAGCAATACCTAAAGGCCCAACCGAACGGCTTTTTCGCCGAAAGCGCCAAAAAGATGGCAAGCAATCCGCGGCGCGCCCGGGAAAACTACGCGCCCGATTTTTCGTTCACGTCGTTGAGCGGTGAGCAGATTTCGCTCGACGGTCTTCAGGGCAAAGTCGTGCTCCTTGATTTCTGGGGCACGTGGTGTGGACCATGTGTGGAAGCAGTTCCCGATCTGAAGCAACTGCACAAGAAGTACGCAAACGAACCGTCATTCGTGTTTATAGGCATCAGTTCGGATCGGGATGACGAGGTGTGGCGGGAGTTCACCGAAAAGAACAAGATGGCATGGCCCCAATACCGCGATAAAGATGGAAAAATTATGCGCGCCTTCCGAGTTGGATCGTTCCCGACTTACGTCATCCTCGATCACGAGGGAATCATCAGGCATCGAAGCGTCGGCATGACGTGGTCGCGAGCCGCGAACCTCGATAGCGAAATCAAGAAGCAGATAAAGATGATCCCAAAGAGTGACGCGTCAAACTAGCTGCGCGATTACATCGTCGCGAATCCGATAAAGAAGCCGGCCATATTAACTGCGACGAACAGGAGCCACTCGAAGAAAAACAAGGGCAGCGCTTTCATCGTCGTGATGAGCCAACGCTGTTGGTAAACCCGCTTCATCGCGAACAGCAAATACGCAAAAGCAACCGGATAGAACAAGTTCAATATGCCTGCGGACAACTTCCACCCCAGCGCGGCGCCCGCGATAAATATCAACGCGAAAGCACTCTTGCAGAAAAAGTCGAACGAGTAGTAGTACAGCGAAAACACCAGGTGCTCGACGTAATACTTCTTCATTCGAGAGTAAAACGCTGCCAGAAACGTTCCTGAAATCAGCACACTGAAAAACCGGAATGCCGACGCATACTTCTCCGCCTTCTGATGGACCTTGTCCGCCAGGACCGCAGGATCGACGCCTCGCTTACGCGCGACGTTTACGAGCATCGGGGTTCTCACGGTCCGTTCCATGCCTCCGCGAATATCAGCCAGTGCTCCCCAGGCGAAGAGAAAGTAAATTGCGCTGAAAGTGAGATATAGCTTTATTGGACCAACGTAGTTGCCGCGGCGGCCAGCCAGATATTCAGTCGTGAGCAGACCCGGCTTCGTGAACATCGCGCGCAAGGTTTTAAAGATCTTGCTCGACTCGATGTCGGTGATGTCGCCGGCCACGCGCGCCAGAAACCGTTTGAGCGCGAGCTCATTCGCATTGATTTTTTTCTGCCCGCAGGAGTGACAGTGCGCGCCGATCAAGGCAGTGGTGCAGTTTGGACATGCTTCGATCGGGGGATCGAGGGTTAGTTCCGTCTGAGACATCGTCGTAGCTCGGGGGTGTCGGTAAAGCCGCACTTGCCGTTGGACTGGCGTTCGCACCTGGCTGTTTTATAGCACTCATACTCGGCCCGCCATTCACACGTCGTAACGACTTCTTCATCTGAACATACTTGTCGCGAACAGCCCGTCTTGAAACATGGCTTGTTCTGATTGTCCGAAGAACCGCCTGGTTGTGCGCGCAGGTAAAACTGCGTCGCCTTCAGCATCTGCGATCTTCCGGCTGGACCACTGACGCGAGTGTGCACACCGGCAATGATAATTCCATCTCGCGAGGTCATCGCCGTATTGGCGTCGCTCTCGACCTTATCGGTAGTACCGGCGCCGCTGAGATCGACGCCCGCGATGTTTCGGCTCGCGGTGGAATTGAGGCGTGCTTCGTGATGTGTCTCGCATGGAGCAGCGATACAGCGAATGCCTCGATCGCGCACGCGAAAGTAGGTGCCTGACGCCGGGCTGTTGCCAGCGGGCACCCAGATTTCGCTGGCCTGCAGCACTCCAAACGCGGCGCGTCGATCGCCCCAACTGCTCAACGAGCCCCGCACGAGGGCACGCTGGTTTTGCGGTTCAGGCTGGCCGTTCCATTCAATGGACGCCACGTAGCACTCGTTCATGAAACGACCATTGTGGCAATGCGTCCGCGACTGGTTCACGAGCTTGACGAAGTAACCCCCACACATCGGAGAGGCGCAACGCCGTAGGTCGCGCCGGATCGTATAAAAACTGGACGTGCTGGCGAGTGAGTCAACCTCAGGCGCGGCCGCGTTTACGACGGGCACACCCAGGAAAAGTGCGAGGATCAAGGCCCGAAACATCATGGTTGTGTTCCCCCTGCGACAGATTACACGGAATTTGCAGATTGGCAATCGCAATGTCTCGCCTTCCGCTATAATACGTCCGCTGCAAAATCGTAAGTTCGATCTCCCTTTCAGTTATGATCGGGCAACTCCTCCTCCATTATCGAGTCGTCGAAAAGATCGGCGAGGGCGGTCAGGGCACGGTTTACAAGGTGATCGATACCTCACTGGACCGTCCGGCGGTGATCAAAGTACTGCCTCCGGATCTGACGGATCGTCCGTCGAACCTCGTCCGGTTTGAACGTGAAGCGAAGCTGGCGTCTTCGCTGGACCACCCGAATATCTGCACGATCTTCGGTCTGCACAAAGTCGACGAATTTCACTTCATCGCCATGCAATTCGTCGAAGGGCGTAACGTGCGCGAGGTCGTCGCGGGGCGTCCACTGGATCTGCGGCGCGCGTTGTGGATCGCGATTCAGGTGACGAGCGCGCTGGCCGCGGCCCATGCGCGCGGGATCGTGCACCGCGATATCAAGGCCCGCAACGTGATGGTCACGCGATCAGGTCACGTGAAGGTGCTCGACTTTGGTCTTGCTAAATTGATCGAACCATCGACCACCGCACATCACGATCCGCAACTGACCGAACTCGGAGTGCCGTATGGCACGTCCACCTACGCCGCGCCTGAACAAGCGCAGGGGTTGCCGGTGGACCATCGCGCGGACATCTGGTCGACTGGTGTTTTGCTTTACGAGATGCTTGCCGGCACCTGGCCGTTCCGAGGCAAGACGGCGTTGGACGTACGTTACGCAGTGGTCTATCACCTGCCGAAGCCGATCGCCGAAGCGAGGGGTGACGATTCTCCGTGGCTTCCGCGTCTTCAGGACATTCTGGATAAAGCGCTCGCGAAACAGCCTGAGGACCGCTACCAGAAGATCGAGGATCTCGGTAACGATCTTCAGGAAGTACTGCGCGAGATTGACGTCGACTCGAGTATCGGCAACACGCTGAGTGAAGCGGGCAATCTCACGGCGTCGCCGGTTCGTTGGGCCAAGCCGAGAAGCTTTTGGACCAAGCCCAGCAAGATCGCCGCTATTGTTGCTGTAGTTTTGCTCCTGGCTCTGTCGTTTATCGCGTTGCGAGCGATCTATTATCCGGACGATACCAACGCCACCACGACGACGATCAACTCGCTCGCGGTTTTGCCGTTTACAAACAGCGACCCCAACACGGAATACCTTTCAGACGGCATCACGGAAAGTTTGATCGACAGTCTCTCACGGATGCCTAACCTGAAGGTGAAATCGCGAAACACAGTGTTTCACTACAAGGGCCGCGAGACTGATCCGAAAAAGATCGGGCGCGAACTCGGAGTGCATGCGCTCTTGTCCGGGACGGTGGTCCAGCGTGGAGATGAGTTGGCGGTCAGCGTTGAGTTGATCGATGTGCGCGACGACAGTCATATCTGGGGACAACGTTACGGACGCAAGGTTTCTGAAGTTGTTGCCTTGCCGCAGCAGATCTCGCGTGACGTTTCACAGCGATTACGCTCTCGCACAGATAGCCTCGATCATTCGCAGTTAACCCGTAACTACTCGCCCGATTCCGAAGCCTATCGACTTTACCTGTTGGGCCGTTACAACTGGAACCAGCGAACGATCGACGGCTTCAAAAAAGGTATCGATTACTTCGGTCAGGCGATCACGCGCGATCAGGATTACGGCCTCGCGTATGCCGGTCTCGCCGATTGTTATCTGTTATTGAACGTTTACAACGTGGCCTCGGCGAATGAATCGTTTCCTAAGGCGGAAGCGGCTGCGAACCGCGCGTTGTCGATCAACGAGAACCTTGCGGAAGCACATAACGCCCTCGCCTTTGTTAAGTACCGCTATCACTTGAAGTGGTCTGAGGCCGAACATCATTTCAAGCGCGCGATCGCGCTCAATCCGAATTACGCGACTGCGCATCAGTGGTACGGCAGCTATCTCGCGGCGACAGGCCGGTTGGAGGAATCTGTTACCCAGGCCCGGACCGCGCACGAGTTGGAACCGTTTTCGTTGACGATCTATTCAGACTTCGTCCGTAGTCTGTATTATGCGGGTCAGCTTGACGACGCGCGTAAAGAATCGTTGAAGCTGTTGGAGTTGGACCAGACTTTCGCGCGCGCGCATTACGAAGCAGGGTTGATACTCGAAGAGCAGGGGAAACTGGACGAGGCGATTGTCGAATTTCGTCAGGCTTTGAAGAAGTCGCCCGACAACGTGGCGGTGCTGACCGCAATGGGCCATGCGCAGGCTCTCGCGGGGAAGAGAAGTGACGCGGAGAAGGTCGTAGCGCGGTTGCAGCAGCTCTCGAAGCAACAGTATGTCTCGCCGTTTCACACGGCCGTCGTTTATGCGGGACTCGACGATCGCAAACTCGCTCTTGATTGGCTCGAGAAGTCGCAGGAAGAGCGTTTCAATTGGATGCCTTTCATCAAAGTCGACCCAATCTTTAAGAACCTGCGAGAGGAAACGCGGTTTGTGGAACTTTCAAAAACGCTCGGTCTAAATACAAACTAAAGAACACATCGGGGTTATCCATGAATCTTTCGCGGCGTAAGTTTCTGTCGAATAGTGCAAAGTCAGCATTGGTTGTAGCTGCCTCCGGCGCGATTGGGGAGTCAGTATTCGTTCATTCAGTTGCGACCGCGGCCGCGCAGTCTGCCGCGGTCCAACCCGTATTCGCCCGACTCGACGAGTACATCGCGCGTCACATGCGGGAAACGGGCGCGCCGGGAATGACGCTCGCGCTCGCGAATCGTGATGGTCTAATCCGAGCATCGACCTATGGATTCGCCGATACCAAAGCAGGGTTGAAGGTTGTAAACGAAACGATGTTTGAGATCGGATCGGTCTCGAAATCGTTTGTTGGTCTCGCGTTGGTCCAGTTATACGATGAAGGGAAGCTCGACTTCCACCAGCCGATTTCACAGTACCTGCCGTGGTTGAAGATCAACACGAAGTTTAACGCCATTGCGACTCATCATCTCTTGAGTCACACTGCGGGCTTGCCCGGTCAGCCTTTACTACTTGACGCGCTTCTCGGCGAGTTATGGACCGCGTACGAACCGGGCAAACGTTTTCTCTACTCGAATACCGGTTACAACATTCTCGGGTTTCTGATTGAAGCGCTCGACAAGCGTCCGTTTCCGGATGCAATGCGCGAACGGTTGCTGGCGCCTATGGGAATGACGGCAAGCAGCCCGACGATCACTAACGGCATTCGCAAACACATGGCGGTCGGTTACGAGCCGCTCAACGAAGGTAAGCCGTTTCCACTACATGGCACGCTTGCGGAAGCGCAGTGGATCGAAGTTGATGTGGCTGCCGGAAGCATTGCGTCAACGCCGGGTGACATGGCGAAGTACATTCGCATGTTGCTCAATCGCGGTGCGCTGCCGAAGGGCCGGCTCATTTCGGATGAGGGGTTCAAACTCTTTACGAAGTCGGCGATCAATTCACCGTATCGAGGTGAGCCCGCGTCGTATGGTTATGGTCTGTGGGTCAGCGACATCGGCGGGCATACGCGTCTGCGCCACACGGGGGGAATGGTCGCGTTTAGTTCTGCACTTGATGTTGACGTGACGGCGGGTGTTGGTGCGTTTGCATCGGTGAATGCGAACTTGCGTGGATATAGACCTGTGTCGGTAACGAAGTACGCGATTGAACTCTTTAACGCGTCGCTTGACGGGAAGAAATTGCCTGAGCTGCCCGCAGCGTTGCCGTCGCCTGATGAAGTCAAGAACGCGGCTGATTATGCCGGGGAATATACGTCGACGAATGGGAAGAAGCTGGTTCTTACTGCGGAAGGCGAGAAACTGATTCTCACGCATGGCGGGCGTCGTGTGCCGCTGGAACGCCCGGCAGCCACGGGCGATCGGTTCATCGTGAAGCATCCGGATTTTGAAACGTTCATGCTGGGGTTCGTGCGTGACAATCGCGTCGTTACTGAGGCCTATTATGGCGCAGACTGGTACGCGGGTGAGCGATACACTGGACCACGAGGAGCGTTTGACAGACGCAAAGACTGGGAAGGTTATGTGGGCCACTACTACAACGACAGTCCGTGGTACGGCGACGCGCGTGTTGTTTATCGCAAAGGTCGCTTGTATCTGGACGGTCTTCAACCACTCGTAGATCGCGGTGACGGAAAATTCGGCATCGGCGACCCCGAAGCACCAGACTGGATCGCCTTCGAATCAATCATCGACGGACGTGCCATGCGGCTGAACTTCTCCGGGATCCTCTTCCGCCGCATGTCCACGCCTTGATCGTTAATTCGTGTTACTGATCCGGTAAAGATGGGTTGCGCTGCGGATGAAGAGGGAGCCGCCCGAGACGGCGATTGAGGCGAGGGTTGGGCCATCGAGTTGGTTTGTTGCCAGGTGTTTTAGTTGCCGGCCCGGTGCGATTACGACTGATTCGCCCTCCTCACTTAAGAAATAGATCTTTCCGTCAGCGTAGACTGGCGACGCGGAGTGGTTGCCACCAAGACGCGCGCGCCAGAGATCCTGTCCGGTCTTCGCGTCAACACACGTCGCGATGCCGTTGTCGGTAACCATATACAATTCGTCACCAACGAGCAGCGGCGACGGGGTGAACGGCACGCCGCGATCGAGTCGCCAAACGACTTTCGATTTCGTAATGTCACCGCGCCCGTCGGGCCTCACTGCCAGCAGCGACGCTTGTTGGAACCCGGTGCAGATGAACACGAGACCGTGACCAAACACCGGCCGCGGTACATTTGAAAATCCTTCGCCATACTTCACGTTCCAGATCTCTTTGCCGGTGCGCGGCTCGTACGCGATTGCCCGAAAAGCGCCGGGGCTGATGACTTGATCACCCTCGGGCAACGAAACGATCAGCGGCGTTGAGTACGCCTGGTAACCTTCACGCGTCTTTTTCCAACGCACTTTCCCGTTTGACTTGTCGAGCGCGGCGACAAACTGCACATCATTGCCGTCACAACTAACAATCAACAGGTCTTCGTAAATTATTGGCGAACCACCGGCGCCGTGTTGCCCGTTGTCATACTCAAGTAGCGTCTTCCACACGATCTCGCCTGACTGCGTGATACACGCTGTTCCAAACGCGCCGAAGTGAAGATAGATTCGATCACCTTCGATGACAGGCGTCGGCGAGGCAAAACTGTTCTTGGAGTTCGCGAGTTTGGCTGACTTCAGGCGGAAGACTTCGACGTTTTGAACTACCGCTCCGGTGTTGCGATCGATCGCGATCGCGCGCAGCGATTTTCCCTCTTCGGTTGCGGTTGTGAGCCAGATGCGATCGCCCTGGACCACGGGCGACGACCACCCACGTCCGGGAATCGCCACCTTCCAACGTACGTTCTTGTTTTCACTCCACGTCAGCGGCAGGCCGCGTTCTTCTGAGACACCCTGGCCGGTCGGTCCGCGAAACTGCGGCCAATCGCCCGGAACCACAAACAAGAACAGAATCAGAAGAATCATTACTACATCAACAACGACTCGACCCGATGCGCATGGACCATGTCCTCGCACGGCGACCACGCGAACACGGTGAAACGCCCATCTTGCGATGCCACTAGCGCGAGCGAATCGCGCTGATCGTTTACAAACTGCGCCGCCGATAAGTGTCGCGTGCCGCCATGCGTAGTCGAATGGACGACTACCGGCACGTTACCAACGATCGGTTCGGTGATCACCCACTTGTCAATCGGTGACCGGCGATCGGGTCGCGCAATCTTCGCGCCGAAAGCAAGCACCTCGTAGTGATCGTTGATCACCGTCGCGCCATCAACTGCTGTTAGTCCGCCAATCATATCAACGGCCCGTCGCATTTCAGCTTCCCACTTTCGCCTATCTTCATAGTCGATCTTTTGTCGCAACAGATTAGTGAGTGACGAGAACGCCGGCGTAACTGAATAGAGAATCGGTTGCGCAATTGATTCGCGCCAGCGTTCTGTTCCGGTAGGTACGACGAGCAAGCTCCCACCGTGCCCTTGTGCGCGCATCGAGGCAGAAAGTTGGACCAGCACGTTCAACGAATGATGTGGTCCATTCGTGGCTGCCGCCGTGAAGGCCAGGAGTGCTTTGAGTAACTGAGGGCAGTCAGGCAGGCTGGTGCCTTCTTCGTCGATGACTTTCACCCGCTCGCCTTTAAGTACAACAACGTTCGCGTACTTGCCGAAACCATCCAGCCGGCGATGTTTGACGACCAGCAGTCCAGGCTCGACATCTTCGAGAACGAAACAAAAGGACGGAATGGTCCTCGTCGCTCCCCAAACGCGCAATTCTTCACCGAAGGTCCAGACGGCGAGATGTATTTCAGGTCTTTCGACGGCGGGCGCAAGCTTTGTTAGAACGCCCGCAGTCAGCGGCAGCGAGTGTTCAAAGACCAAGGGTTGTCCCGCCTGTTCCGGCGGTAGATAAGCGAGCGAGATCTTTGGAAAACGACCTTCTTCTGGCCGAAAACTGGCCCAAAACGTCGCATTGATAATACCCGCGACGGCGCGCGCGTCAGGCTTTGGCGCCAAGTCGGTTTCGCCTTTCTTGCGGGCTTCTTCGAGATGACGCGTGAAGTGTTCTTCGACGATTGGCGCTGCGATATTCGCCGCTGGATATGTAGGGTTCTTTTGCATCGATTACTTGCCGGTAAAAAGTGTCTGCTCGTCGACGAAGCAAAGTTTGTTGGACCACGGATCGTGAACGTAGAAAGATCGTTCACCCCACGGGCGCGTAACGATCTCGCCCGCAGCCTGGCCGTGAAAGTCTTCGGGCGAGAGGCAGCTTAGTTCACGTGCACGGGCGTACACTGCTTCAAGGTCGTCCACGGCGAAATAAATGTAGTCGGGAATCGGTTCCGGTTTGAGATCGGGGATGTTCTCTCCCGCGACGTCGACGAGCGCGAGAATCACCGGACCGCAATCGATGTAGTGACGGGAAGCGCGCGGGATCCTGCGTCCGCGGTCGCCTAGCAACGTGCCGTAAAAATCCTCAGCGCGGTCGAGATTGTCGACCTGAAGAATGATTCGGTAGAGTGTTGGGGCCATTCGCGGGTCGTTCCTTTCGGTAACACAGATTAAAACACGGATGAAACGTATTATCGTAATTGGCTCAGGTGGATCGGGTAAATCGACTTTAGCTACCAAACTCGGCCAGTTACTGAATCTCGAAGTCATTCACCTCGATAAACTCTTCTGGAAATCCGGCTGGGTCGAGGCGCCTCGCGACGAGTGGTTGCAGACAGTAACTCAACTAGTTAACCGAGATTCGTGGATCATCGACGGTAACTACTCTGGAACGCTCGAAGTACGAATTCAGAAATGCGATACGATCGTCTTCCTCGATCTGTCGCGTCTCTTATGTTTATGGCGTATCGTAAAGCGAAGCTTACAATATCGCCGCAGCGACAGGCCCGACATGGCGGAAGGGTGTCCAGAGAAGCTTGATGGGGAGTTTGTGAGTTGGGTATGGAACTATCGGCGGCGTTCGCGGCCGAAAGTTGTGGAATTGATTCGAACGCATGCGGAGGGGAAGCGAGTTATCTGGCTGCGTTCGCAAGCTGATGTCAAAAAGTTTTTGTCAGATCCAAGGAGATAAAGATGTCTGCCCAAGTACCGGTGGAGCGGTTGAAAAAGACTCTGCTTCTGTTCATCGACGAAACGTTTTCGAACGTTCAGGGGATGTACCTCGACAAGGGGTCAACGCTTTACGAAACGCTCGACGGCGTGACGGCCGCAGAAGCGTCGCGCGCGGCGGGCCCGCAAAGCGCAACGATTGCCGCGCAAGTCGAACACATCAGGTTTTATCTCGACGTGCTCGACGAGATCATCAAAACGAAGAATTACGAAACGAAGTACAACTGGCGAGAGATCTGGGAGACGGTGCGAGAGGTCACTCCCGAGCAGTGGGAAGATCTAAAGCGTCGTTTACACGAGAGTCACGATCGAGTGCTTGCGACGATCAATTCGTTTGAGAATTGGGACGGTGAGTACGAAATAGGTGGCGCGATCTCGGTCATCGTTCACACGGCTTACCACTTAGGAGGAATCCGGCAAGCGCTCGGCGTGATTCGTGCTAGTTCACAAACCTCCGCAACTGCACACTGATCGCAAATCCGATCGCGATAAACGTCGCGATCAGCGAGGCAAGTCCGGCGCTCATCAATGGCAGCGGCACGCCGATCACAGGCGAGATGCCTAACGCCATGCCGATATTGATAAAGATCTGAAACGTTAGTCCGCCGACGAACGACATGATAAACAGCATCCCCGGGCGGTCGGAGGCGCGTCGCGCGCCGGTGATCAACCGCGACAGCAGCACCATGTAGGCCAGCAACACGAGGACGCAACCAACAAAGCCGGAGTTTTCCGCCGTGACTGCGAAGATGAAGTCGGTATGCGGTTCGGGAAGGAACTTCAGTCCGCTCTGGGAATGTTGGACCGAGGAACGTGACCCAAATAGTCCACCCTCACCAACAGTCAATATCGACTGCCACGTGTGATAACCGATGCCGCGCCGGTCAGCCTTCTCGGGTTCCCAGATGACGTTGATGCGTTCCTGCTGATAACCCTTAACCACACCTGTTTTGACTCCGACCACATACGCCACCGGAATCATGACGACAGCAAGCACAGCGGTCGCGACAACCAGCCGTAATTTAATCCCCGAAAGAAACAGGACGACGGCAAGAATCGGCAAGTAAGTCAAAACAGATCCCGCATCCGGCTCCAGCAGGATCAAACTAATCGGCAAGCCGAGGATCAGACCGCCTACGACCATTTCTTTCAACGAGAGCGCCGTCACTCGGTGTTTTCCAAAGTAGCGCGCCAGCATCATCGCCGTGGTCACTTTCACAAACTCTGACGGCTGAAACTGTCCAATGCCCTGCACCTTGATCCACGCGCGCTGTCCGTTGACCTTCATACCGATGCCCGGAATTAAAACGATTATCAGCAGGATCAGGCCGAAGATGTAGAACGCGGGCGCGAGTTGCAGGAGTTTTCGATAGTCGGTGAAAGCGATCGAGAGCATCGCGACCAGGCCGATGCCGAGACCGATAAGCTGTTTGGCCCAGTAAGCCTCGGTGGGTTGCGCGTTACGGATCTGGATTGTGCCAAACAGCACTATGCCGATGGCGAGAAGGGCGAGAATCCAGTCGAAGTCACGCCAACTACGTTTGTGAATAATTGCAACCATTAAAAACGCGGATTGCGACTAGCTATTGATTACTCACGATTGCCTGTCGCTGCGCAGCGGCAGCAGCGGCTGGTTTAGTTTTGTTCGGAGTTTCTTGCTTCGCGATCTGGGGCTTTGGGAGCGCGCCGGGAGGCTCCTGATGTCGCGTCTTGCGATAGAAAGCGTCGTACACGCCGCGAATCGCGGGCGCAGCATGGTGGCCACCAAAACCTGAATTCTCGATCAGGCCCACCATTGCTATTTCCGGTTTGAAAGCCGGCGCGTACGTGACAAACCATGAGTGATCTTTGTTCTTACCTGTGTCCTTCCCAAGGCCGACGACTTGCGCCGTTCCGGTCTTACCCGCGATGTCGAACCCTTCCATGCGGATGCGGGCGCCGGTGCCGCCGGCGTTCACCACCGACCACATCCCGTCATTTACCTCATCGTGAATGTCCTTCGGAATCGGAATGATCTTCGGATTCGGGCGCGACGGGTCCAACGGCTGAAAGCTAACGGAAGCTTTGTACTCCGGCGTGCCTTGATTTCCGGTCGGTTTCACTTCCTTCAGCACGTGAGGAATATACATTCGACCGCTTTGACTGATACCCGCGATCGATCTGAGTAACGAAATCGGCGTGATAATGTCGTAGACCTGTCCGAAGGACGCGTAAACCGTATCGATATCGCGCCACTCCGGATCGTTCGGTTGCATTCGTCGTTTGAACTCGCGCGACGGCGTCCAACTCACGACTTCGTTCGGCAGGTCGATACCGGTGCGCTTGTTCAGATCAAACTCGTCAACCATCGCGACGATACCGTCGATCCCCATTTTCAGTCCGAGACGATAGAAGTAACCGTCACAGGAGTGAGTGATCGCGGCTTTGACGTCGGGAGAACCGTGATTGCCCATGCAGCGGGTGAACTTGTTACCGATCGTGATACCACCGCCGCAGACGATGTTGGAGTGCTCCAGCGTGATCGCTTTCTGTTGCAGTCCCGCGACCGCCATCGGAATCTTCCAGGTCGAGCCTGGCGGATAACGACTTTGGACCGCGCGATTGAGGAGGGGCGTTTCCGGATCGTCTAACAGTGCCTTGTACTCGGCGCGACCTTCTTTAGTCGTGATTCGTTGTGAGAATAGATTCGGATCGAACGTCGGATACGAAGCAAGCGCGAGAATCTCGCCGTTGTTCGGATCCATCGCGATGAGCACGCCGCGTTTAGTTGCGGAATTCGCGAGTTGTTCTTCGGCGGCGTTCTGAAGATCGAGATCGATCGTTGTAAGCAGATCACGTCCGGGGATCGGATCGACGATCTCGATCTCGGCCTGAATGCGTCCGCGACTATCTACCAGTACTTCTCGATAACCATCCGTGCCGCGCAGGTAGTCGTCGTAGATCTGTTCGATACCGCTAAGACCAATGATGTCGCCGGGTTTCAGTCCCTTGTCTTTTGAAACTTGTTGCTTCAGTTGTTCGGGACTGATCTCGCCAACGTAACCTAGCACGTGGGCCAACGAGCCATTTGCCGGATAACGTCGCTGTGGTTGTTGCTCAACGCGCAATTCCGGAAACTCGAGAGTGTGTGCTTCAACCCAGGCGATGTCGCCGGGAGAAGCGTCCTGTTTCACTGGGATCGATTCGAACGCCGGCATCGACTTCACCAGGTCGAAGCGTTCTTTCAAGATCTCTCGTTCGACCAGTAAGCCTTGAGCGAGCGGTTCGATCAACGCGTTGAGATCTTTTCCCTTCACGTCTTCACGCGAGAGGATCACGTTATAGATCGGACGGGAATCGACGAGCACCTTTCCTTCGCGATCGAAGATGACGCCGCGCGGGGCGGGAATCGGTAGCCGCCGCCGTCGTTGGTTCTCCGCGATCTCCGCATAACGTTCACCGCGCACGACCTGCAAAACGTAGAGCCGCACGGTGAGCGCGCCGAGCATCAGCACGACCAGAATCTGAACGAACCTGAGGCGGGCGCGAAGGTTTTGAGATGAGTCTTCGAACTTCATTTTTCGTACTTAGAACTTGGTACTTAGTGCTTTGTTCGCCTTGCTACGTTGCACCCGTAGGTTCCCATCCCATCTTGCCACGCAAAGCACAAAGAACAAAGCACAAAGTACAAGCCTCCTCACCGTCTGCGCAATGGCCCTGTTGAACGGCGCGCGACGCGTCGTCGAGTGGCGAACTGCCGTCGCTGGGCGGAGCGTTCCGCGACGAGCGAATCAATGAGATAAAGCAGCAGCGTACCCACGACCGTCGTCGCGATCAGCTTGTAAGAGATCGTCTGCACGACGGGGGCAGAGGGCGGCTGACTGAGCAGCCGGTGCACGAAAACGTAGACCAGCGAATCGAGCACCGTCGCCGCCGCCAGCACGGGAATGCGGAGCAGCGGGTTTTCGAGGTTTACCTTCGTGGCGGCGAAGTAGATGACGTAAGCCGTTAGAGTCTTCGAAAAACCGCTGGCGCCAATCAGCGCACCACTTTGAGCGTCAACGATAACGCCGGCCAGTGTCGCCACCACCAGTGCCTGCCACGCCTCCCGCTGTAGGGCAATGTAGACGATCACCACAAGCGGGAAGTCGATGTAAACCAAAGGCGGCCAAACTGCGCGCAACGAAAGCTGCAACGCAACGGACGCGATCAGAATTGCGGCTAACTTCAGCGGCGGCATTGTTAACTATTGCCGTTTCACGACGGCAAACTGACACTTACTTTCCGGACTTTTCAACATTTGGCAGGGTCTCTTGGGGGGTAGGAGTACGTTGAGGAGCGCGATAGAGAAGCACCGCCACTTCCTCTAAATGGTCAAGCTGAGCGCCGGGTTGAATCAAAATCTGGTGGGCCTGCGTTGCGGTGCCGTTTTTAACATCGACAACTCGTCCCACGTTCAAACCAGGCGGATAGATACCATCCTGCCCGGTTGTCATTACGGTGTCGTTTACCTCTACTTTCTCCAAACCGGAAACGTAACGCATTTCGACGACGCTGACTCCGAGATCCGCACGCCCTCGCACCGAACCGAGTGCGCCTGACTGGCCCAACTGTCCGACGACTGCTCCCGCGCCAGCCTTCTCGTCGGTGATGAGCATCACCTGTGACGCAAACGGACTGACAGTGATCACGCGGCCGACGATCCCGCTGCCAGTCACAACTGGCATGTTGACCGCGACGCCTGATGTACTGCCGCGATTGATCGTAATCGTGTTGAACCAGACGGACGGGTCGCGAGCGATCACGCGTGCCGGTACCGACTTGATTTCGTTTTGTTGCTTAAGATCGAGTAGCGCTTGCAGACGCTCGTTTTCAGCCTCGGCCTGGCGGGCGGTGTTCAACTGTGCTTCCAGCTCCGACAGCCGTTGTTTCAATTGCTCGTTTTCGTGGGCAGTGCTGCGAAAGTTCCAGATCTGCTGGAAGAAATTGGACGTGGCGCCGCTGGCTTTTGAAGAAGCGTTTTGAAGTGGTGAAGCGAACAACTGGGTCCAGACGCGGACCACTTTCTGCTGACCGTCGGGGTCGCGGGCATCGACGCCCATGATTACACAGTTAATGATCAGTAGTGAGACAAGCCAAAGCGGAGCGCGCTGGCGAATCTCTTTTTGTGTGCGAACCGAAGCCATCGTACTACTAAATCCGTATAAATCCGCGGTTCAAATCCGTGGTTCACATTCCACTCGTCATCGTGTTCTCCCACTTGACGCGCTTGAGCAGGTCGAAGTCGGAGAGCATCTTTCCGGTTCCCAGCACAACCGAAGCGAGCGGATCGTCGGCGAGCGAAACCGGCAGCCCCGTTTCGATCGAAAGTCTCTTGTCGAGGTTCTTCAGCAACGCACCGCCACCGGTAAGCACGATGCCGCGTTCCACGATGTCCGCCGAGAGTTCCGGCGGCGTTCGTTCGAGCGCGACGCGTACGGCGTTGATGATCGTGGAGATCGAGTCGGCAAGCGCCTCGCGTACTTCCTCGTCGGTGATCGTTATTGTCTTCGGAATACCTTCGATAAGATTGCGGCCTCTGACTTCGTAGGAGAGCGGTTCGTCGAGTGGATAAGCCGAGCCGAGTTCGATCTTGATTGCTTCCGCCGTTCGTTCACCGATTAGAAGGTTGTACTTCCTCTTGATGTACTGGATGATCGCCTCATCCATCTCGTTGCCGGCTACGCGCACCGCGCGTGAGTAGACGATACCGCTTAAACTGATCACCGCGATGTCCGTCGTGCCGCCGCCGATGTCAACCACCATGTTGCCGTGTGGCTCGGTGATCGGAAGACCGGCGCCAATCGCCGCAGCCATCGCTTCTTCGACGAGGTAGACCTCCGAAGCCTTGGCCCGGTAAGCGGAGTCTTCAACGGCGCGCCGTTCGACTTGGGTAATCTCTGACGGAATTCCGATGACGACGCGCGGGCTTACCCACGTCTTTCCGTTGTGTGCCTTGCGGATGAAGTGCTGCAACATCTTCTCAGTCACTTCGAAGTTGGCGATGACGCCGTCTTTCATTGGCCGAATCGCGACGATGTTTCCGGGGGTTCGACCCAACATGTCTTTGGCATCACGGCCCACGGCTTCAACCTGGTTGGTTACCTTATTAATTGCGACGATTGAAGGTTCCGAGACGACAATGCCACGTCCCTTCGCATAGACCAGGGTGTTCGCCGTTCCCAGATCGATAGCCAAATCGCTGGAAAACAGACTGAAGATAGATTTAAAAGCCACTAGACTTATTCACTTCCCGTGGTTGTAGTTTGGAACTTCGGGTGGGATCGG
>Ga0209387_1000089_pt1 | contig 26090 bp, 22 predicted proteins | sample NCControl_FD_187515 | JGI IMG/M metagenome (GOLD analysis project Ga0209387, IMG submission 187515) | Agricultural soil microbial communities from Utah to study Nitrogen management - NC Control (SPAdes) (version 2) | ecosystem: Environmental > Terrestrial > Soil > Agricultural land | place: USA...
AGGCGCGATCATCGCAGGTGGTAAAGGCACCGCAGCGGAAAAGATGAAGGCACTTGCCGAGGCCGGAATTCACGTCGTCAAGTCACCCGCCGATATTGGAAAAGCAATGAAGGAAGCTCTTTAAAGGGCTTGGAGCTTTGTTTTTTGTCAGTAGTCCGTGGTCAGTGATCAGTTGTTACAGGCGACTCCACGGACCACTGACAACTGACAACTGACAAAGCACAAAGCACAAAGCACAAAGCACAAAGCACAAAGCACAAAGCACAAAGCACAAAGCACAAAGCACAAAGCACAATAAACATGTCCAACCTAACATTCGGAATTATCAAACCCGACGCAGTACGCGCCGGTCACGCCGGCTCGATCATCCAACGCATTCTCGACACCGGATTTAAAATCCGCGGACTCAAACTCATTCACATGACGCGCCAGCAAGGCGAAGGCTTCTACGCCGTTCACCGCGAGAGACCATTCTTCGCAGGTCTCGTCGAGTTTATGTCGAGTGGACCATGCGTCGTCATGGCCCTCGAAAAAGAGAACGCAGTTAAAGCATGGCGCGATTTGATGGGCGCGACCGATCCGGCGAAGGCCGACGACCGAACGCTCCGCAAAGAGTTCGGCGGCTCAGTGGGCGAAAACGCCGTTCACGGATCCGATTCCGATGAGAACGCGGCGATCGAAGTGTCGTATTTCTTTAGTCGTCTCGAACTAGTTTAGTTTTTGTCAGATGAAGTATTGCCCGCAGTGCAACAGACGGTTTGATGACGCCTGGATAACCTTCTGTACGGACGACGGCAGTCTGCTGCGCGACGAACTAACGCCACCCGCTGATCCGAACTGGGATCCGCGCATCCGTCCGACGCAGTACGACGACCCGTCCCAACGCGCAACGCAGTGGGTGCCTCACGACACGCAGCGGAGCGGCGGTTGGATGCCGCCTGATGAGCGCGATCCAATTGAGCGCGGTCCGATCGAACGTCCGTGGCAACCACCACCAGCCCCACCTCTGCCGCAGCGAAATGTCACACCGGGACCACCGGGAATTGCAATCGCTTCATTGATAATCGGTTTCATCGGTGTGATATTCGGTCTTGTTTGCGCCATGCCGGTTCCCGGAATCATCGCGATAATCCTCGGTATTACCGCACTCCGTCAGATGAAAGCGGCTCCCAATCCGACGGGGCGCGGTTTGGCTATCGCCGGAATCGTGATGGGCGGCGTCAACCTTGCGTTCTTCTTGTTCGGGATCCTCTGGTTTATCTTGTCGCTTCTGTTTGGGTGACGTTGCGCGGTGGTTTAGAATCGTCGCGAATGAAACGCTGCCAAACCTGCAATCGGACGTACACGGATCCGAACCTGAGTTACTGCATTGACGACGGTACTCCGTTAACGACCGAGTTGGACGACGAGGCGCCATATCGTCCGCCGTCAGCCTATGTTCCGCCAGGCACCATACCTCCGGAAAAACAGCGACGAGCGTGGCCGTGGGTCGTGGGGTTAATTGGCGCGTTTGTGCTCGGTGTGATTGGCATCTCGATCGCCGCGGCGATATTCGTCCCGCGAATGGTGAGATCGCGGCAAGGCGATCTACCAGTAGTCACGACAAACGAACCGGATCAACCAGACAATCTCGACGCTCCGGTCCCGACCGACGAACAGCAAGTGCTGGCACAGTTGACGCAGATCGAGAATGAGTGGACCGTCGCCAACATCAACGCCGACAAGAAAAAACTCGATCGCATACTGGCTGACGACTACGTCGGCCAGGCGCCGTTGCCTGAACGCGGGCTACAGGGTAAGAAGGAATACCTGGATCAGATCACGCGCGACCTCGTTACCGAAAGATGGGAATTTACCGATCTGAAAGTTGACCTGTCTGGAGATCGCGCAACGCTCACCGGGAGGATCACGTTCTACGGCGGCGGTCAGCAGGAAGATTATAATTTCACAGACAAGTTTGTCTGGCGTAACGGCCGCTGGCAGGCGACGGGATCGGAAATGTCTCCAACATAGTAAGCACAAAACAAATGTCAATCATCACCGACGTAATCGAATCAACGAAAGCAATCATTCAGGGCATGGGTGTGACGTTGTCCTATATTCCGAAACGCAAGTGGACCGTCGAATACCCTGACGAGCCCGTTACGGTGCAGCCGCGTTATCGCGGACAACATCTGTTGCACGTGGACGAACTGGGCCGCGAAAAGTGCGTGGCCTGTTATCTTTGCGCCGCTGCCTGTCCGTCTGAATGCATCTACATCGTGGCTGCCGACGATCCCCGGCCTCCCGATCAGCGCATTGGCGTGGACGAACGATACGCCTCCGTCTACAACATCGATTACGGGCGTTGCATATTTTGCGGATACTGCGTCGAAGCGTGTCCCAAAGACGCGATCACGCACGGCTACAATTTCGAGCTCTCGGTTTACAGTCGCGCAGATCTCCTCAAGACCAAAGATGATCTGCTAATCACGAAACAGCTACAGTCGAAGAACTACCGCGTCGCGCTTTCCCACGAAGATGTCGACTCCGAGTACAAAGAAGTGTGAGCGAGTTTCACTATCGATGGACGTTTGACCTCAAATCGAGCCCCGAGCGGCTATGGCCGTTCATTGCCGATACCAATCGTTTCAATCGCGACACTGGCGTTCCCAAGATCCAGGTTGAGAAAGACGGGAAACGACGGCCGAATGCGCGTCGCAAAGTGCGTTTGTCGATTTACGGAATGCCGGTCGAATGGGAAGAGCAACCGTTTGAGTGGGTGAAACCGGTGCGGTTCGGCATCGAGCGTGTTTACAGTAAAGGACCAATGGCCCGCTTGCGCGTGCGTGCGGAATTAAACGAAAAGTCGGACGGTGGGACGCACCTCATTTATGAATTGTGGGCCACACCGCGCAACCTGGTGGGCAGGGTCGCTATACCGTCGCAAGTCAAACTCATAATTGAGCCAAAGTTTCGAACTGCGATTCAGGAGTATGACAAGTCGGCGGTCGACAGTGCCGCAACGGCTCCACGCGAGGCAAACACATCGCTCTCTTCGTTTGATGTGTCGCGGTTGCGATCGCTTCATCAAAAGTTGTTCGAATCGATTGCGGGTACGGAACTGGTTGAACAGAAGCGTGCAATCGCCGATCGACTGGCAAATTTTGTCGAACACGGTGACGATTTTGACGTCGGTCGCATTCGCGCGTACAAACTGGCCGACGACTGGCGTGAACCGCGACGTCTTGTTCTCGAGGTTTGCTTGCGCGCTGTGCGAGTCGGCTTGCTCGATTTTCAGTGGGACCTGCTGTGCCCGTTGTGTCGTGGTCCACAAGAGTCGCCACTGTCGTTGAAGGACGTTAATGCACACTCGCACTGCGAGGCGTGCAAGATCGATTTCGCAGTCGATTTCGATCGTTACGTCGAGTTGACGTTCCGTCCAAACCCGGCAGTGCGGCGTGTGGAGGTGACGTCGTACTGCGTTGGCAGTCCGCAGTTGACGCCGCATGTTGTTGCGCAACAGCTTCTGACTGCGGGCGACAAGCGCGTTCTGACGTTGCCGCTTGAAGAAGGTCGTTACCGGTTGCGGACGCTTGAGTTGCCCGGCGCACAGGATCTTGATGTTTCGTCAGAAGGTGAAAACTTCGCGGAGGTCGTAGTATCGAATCAAGGCTTGAGCAACACACCGCTGCACGTTACGGAGAACTTCGAACTCCGAATCGAAAACCAGACAAAGGCGGAACAACTGTTGATGCTCGAGCGAATGGCCTGGACGGATCAGGCAACGACTGCCGCCGAGGTGACGGCTTTGCAAATGTTTCGCGATCTGTTTTCGAGCGAAGCATTGCGTCCCGGCGAACAGATAAGCGTTGGCACATTGACAGTTCTCTTTACCGATCTGCGTCACTCCACACAGCTTTATCGCGAGATTGGCGATGCGACTGCGTTTGGTCGTGTGATGACTCATTTCGATGTGTTACGAAAGGAAATCACTGAAAACGACGGCGCGATTGTGAAAACGATCGGCGACGCCGTCATGGCTGTGTTTCGCAGCGCAGCGGACGCGTTGAGTGCAATGCTCGAAGCGCAAAAGAAGCTCGCCGAGCCGCCCGAAGGAACGATGCCGCTAACACTCAAAGCAGGACTGCACACCGGACCGTGCATTGCAGTTACGCTGAACGATCGGCTCGACTATTTTGGTTCCACCGTCAACATGGCGGCGCGACTCGAAGGACTATCGACAGGTTCCGACGTGATAATCTCGGGCGCGGTATACGACGACCCGCGGGTGCGTAAGCTGATCGAGTCGGAGAGTTTATCCGCAGTTGAATTTGATATGGCGCTGAAAGGTTTTGAAGACGAGCGCTTTGCTTTGTGGAGAGTTAGCTCGAAACACGAATGACCCCGATACTGGCAGCGCAGGAAGTTTCAAAAATCTACCAAATGGGCAGCAACAGCGTGACTGCCCTCGACAACGTCTCGCTCGAGATCGGCGAAGGTGAATTTGTCGCAATTCAGGGAACGTCGGGTTCGGGCAAGTCGACGTTGCTGAACATGCTCGGTGGACTCGATCATCCGTCCAAAGGGGAAGTGTTCTTCGCTTCCAAGCCCCTTGGCCCATTCTCGAAAAAAGAGATGGCGCGTTACCGCCGTTTTTCGGTGGGGATGATCTTCCAGAACTTCAACCTGATTCCCACGATGACTGCTCGCGAGAACGTCGCGCTTGCACTCGCGTTCGGAGGTTTGCGCGGGCAGCAGCGTCGCACGCGATCGAGTGAACTGCTGGCGCGTGTTGGTCTCGGCGATCGCCTGACGCACAAACCTTCTGAACTTTCGGGTGGCGAGCAGCAGCGCGTCGCGATCGCGCGGGCACTGGCGAACAGTCCGAAGGTGTTACTTGCAGACGAGCCGACCGGAAATCTCGATTCAATTCGCGCCCATGAGCTACTCGGGCTGTTGCGTGAGATGGTGGACCAGGATTCGTTGACGATCCTGATGGTTACGCACGATCACGAACTGGCTAACAGCTTCGCCGATCGCATTGTGTTTATGAAGGACGGAAGGGTGGTTTAAAAATTCGAAATTTGAATTTCGAAATTCGAAATTAGTTTTGGAGGTTCCCATGCCCTACCCAGCCAGTCAAATGACGCTTGAGGCGCTGCGGTCAGTGCCGCTGTTTGCTTCGCTGGACGACGACGCCGCCAAAGAGTTGCGCAGCCTGTTGCGGGAGAAAGTAGTGCCGCCGAATACTGCTCTCTTTAATCAGGGCGACAAGGGCAACGCGATGTACCTGATCGAAAGCGGTCGTGTAAGGATCAGTATTCGCGACGAGGAAGAGCACGAACTGACTCTGGCGGAGTTGGCCCAGGGTGACTTTTTCGGTGAGATGTCGATTATCGATGGGCGGCAGCGATCGGCCGATGCGCGCGTGCTCGAAGAGGCGCGTCTGGCCGTGCTCTCGCGCGACGATTTCCTCCGATTCGTACGGACCAATACGGACGTAGCGCTCGAAATGCTTAGTGCACTGACCGACCGCCTGCGACGAACAGACGAGTTGTTGCGATCGAGAGTGTCGCGCAATGCAAACGAAGAGGATCGCGCGCGACTGACGCTGTCCGATCGCGCCGCCGACCTCATCGCGGAATTTGGCGGCAGTTGGAAGTTTATCGGCGTCTCGATCGGCCTGATCATATTTTGGATTGTCTTCAACTCGGTACTGTTGGCGCGCGGCTTCGATCCGGCTCCTTACGCAATGCTAAACCTCGCACTCGCGATCATCGCCGGCATGCAGGCGCCGATCATCATGATGTCGCAAAACCGGCAGGGGGAAAAGGATCGACTTCGCGCCGATCTCGATTACCAGGTCAACCTGAAAAACGAACTCTCGCTCTCGGAAGTGTTGCGCCGTCTGGACGTGCTCGAAAGCGAACGGCTGCCTAAGCTCGTGGATGATCTTAGAGTGCAGATGGAAAAGTAGAACCGATGATCAACGCAATCTTCTTCGACTTCAACGGCGTCATAATCGACGACGAAACGATTCAAATGAAGGCTTACCAGGAGGTCCTGCGCGGGCACGACATCGATCTCAAAGAGGAATGGTATTTCGATGCATTAGGCATGGACGATCGGACCTTCGTGCGAGCAATGTTCGATCGAGCGAAGAAGCCTTTGACGGATCAGGTGTGGCAATCAGTTCTGGCAGCGAAGACCGACGCGCATCGAGAAGCGATTCAAGATCAATTGCCGTTGTTTCCCGGCGTGCTCACGTTTCTAAAAAACGCCTCGCGCCACTTTTCACTTGGCCTCGTGAGCATGGCGAATAAAGTCGAGGTGGGCTACGTTTTTCAACGCGCGAACCTCACGCCGCTCTTTTCGGTGATCGTCACCGCTGAAGACGCTTCGGCGTGCAAACCCGATCCGATGTGTTACTCCACTGGTCTGGAAAAACTGAATGCTAAAAGGCAGCGCGAACGGTTGTTGCCGTTGTTACCGGCGGAATGTTTGGCGATCGAAGACTCGCCACCGGGAATTCAAGCGGCGCACGCAGCGGGTATGCGGACGCTCGGCGTTACCAACACCGTTTCCGCGGAGGCCTTGCGTGCAGCCGGCGCTGATATTGTGACCGCCAGTTTGGCCGATTGGAATGCCGAGGCCGTCAACCTGGTTTATGGAGCTTAGTTCTTGGTCAGTGGTCAGTTGTCAGTTGTCAGTTAGACTTCCGATGCCGACCACTGACTACTGACCCACTGACAAAGTACAAAGAACTAAGTACAAAGAACTTCATGAGTTTCTGGGACATACTTCATCTCGCACTGCGAAACCTGCGACAGGCCAAACTGCGCGCGACGTTGACGACGATGGGCGTGATTGTCGGCGTCTCGGTAATCGTGACGATGGTCTCTTTTGGTCTTGGTTTGCAGAGCAACATGCTCGAGCGGTTCAAGGCGCTGGATTTATTCAACGAGGTCCAGGTCTTCGGACAGGGACTCAGCAGTTTGGTCGGTCGGGGTCCGCGCGACGAAGGCGACCGGAGTAGTCGTCGCGAGCGAACGGCGACCCGCATTCTCGACGACAAAGGTATCAAGGAGATCGCGGCGATACCGAACGTCCTGTACGTCGAACCAAGCGTGGCGTTCGGTGCTTTCGTGCGCACAAATGAGAAAGTGCTCACGCAGACCGTCGGTGGAACGAACATCCCCAACTATTCCGCGCGTTTCCTGCATTTTGCCGCTGGCCGAATGATCTCTTCGCCGAACGCGGATGAAGCTGTCGTCACCGAACGTTTCATTCGTGACTTTGGATTTACAAATCCCGCAGACGCCGTCGGCAAGACTCTCGAACTGCTGGCGCCCCCGGATAACAAGGAAGAGGAAGAAGAGACACCGAACTTCTTCGGCATACCTTTGGACGATCCCGGTCTTGACGAATCGACTGCGGTCGAGGTTCGGAAGTTTACGATCGCCGGTGTTTTGGGCGAGGCGAAGGAAGGCGCCGCGCAGGGTGGTCTTCGCGGAATGATGCCGGGCGCGCGAGTTTACATTCCGCTTGAAGTGGCCCACAAGTGGACCCTCACGCATCGTGGTCCAATGAGTCAGGTGGCATTGGCGTTGGCCCGCGAACAGGGAAATCTCGCGCAGGGACAGAACGAGGGATACGACGCAGCCGTGGTTCGCGTAACCGATCCGAAACACTTAACGGAAGTTCGCGCGAAGATCACTGAACTGGGATTTGGGAGTTTTTCGATTGTCGATGAACTGGACCAGATCCGTCTCGTGTTTCTGATAATCGACTCGGTGTTGGGACTTCTCGGCGGGATCTCGTTGCTCGTTGCGTCGTTTGGTATTGCGAACACGATGATTATGTCGATCCTCGAACGCACGCGCGAGATCGGGATCATGAAAGCAATCGGGGCCGAGGATCGCGAAATCAAGTTAATCTTTTTCGTGGAAGCAGCGGTGATCGGATTGACCGGCGGCGTAGTCGGTGTGTTGCTGGCCTGGGGAATCGACGGTCTCGCCAACCGCCTTGCCTATCGTTTTATTTTGAAGCCGCAGGGCGCTTCGTTTGTCGACTTCTTTTCGATCCCACCTTACCTGTGGATCGGCGCCATTCTTTTCGCGCTCTTAATCTCAATCGTTGCAGCCTTGTACCCCGCTTCACGCGCGGCGCGAATCGATCCCGTTCGCGCCCTGCGACACGATTGAGGCTCCCGCAAAGGCGCAAAGACGCAAAGAAAGAAGGATGTGAATCATGAAGCTCTCCTTACTTCTTCCTTTGCGTCTTTGCGCCTTTGCGGGAACCTTTACTTAACCCGCGAGCGCACTACCGCAGCGATTACAGAAACGAGCCGAGATGTCTTTCTGTGCTGCTCCGCATGACGGGCAACCGCGGCCCACCTTTAAATTCGCGCCGCACGCGGAACAGAAATCCGATCCCGCAACGTTCGCGGCGCCGCACGTGCCGCAACGACCAGGCAACGGCGGCACGTAACCGCCCGCTTTGCGCGAGATGTGATCTTCGATTATCTTCCACGCGTCTTCCGTTAGTCTGTATTGCCAGTACGCACCCAGGGCGGCAAGCGCCAGCAGCGGCGCGAACACGATCGCACCGACCGCGGCCACCGCTGCCTTGTCGAACCACTTCTGCATTCCGATCTCTACGCGTGTGCCGCCTGGCTCCGGTGTGATCTTGATCGTCAGCGCAGAAGAGAGGCCAGTCAGATCGCGCAAGGTGTTGGACTTTCGTGCTTGCACGATGCTGGTGCTTGAAACCTGGAATGTTTGCACTTCATATTCGCTGTCAAATAGGCTGCGTAGTTCCGTGCTCAGCTGAGACACGTCGGCTTCTACATTCGGGTAGTATCTACTGTCCATTGATAGCGGCTTCCTTTCGCTGCGGTCTCGCTCATCGTAAACGATACTAATATGAAACTTGTTCTAACTCTATCGCTCATATTCAATCTTTTGCTCGCTACGCCACTGACCGCGGCGCAGACCGCGATCGACGGATTCAGTGCCGAGCGCGCCCAAACCCAACGTCGGTGGGAAGAACGATTCCGCGCCGTGCCCACACCAAAGGCCGCGCGCGAGCACTTGCGCATCCTGACGCGCGAACCGCACATCGCCGGGACCAAAGCCGACTACGACACCGCGATCTACGTGCGCGACCAACTGCGGAGTTACGGAATCGCAGCCGAACTGAAGGAGTACGACGTTTGGCTCAACTATCCAAACTCGCCAAGCATCGTCGAACTTATCGCATCGCGCCGGCAGCGACTAAACATTCAGGAACCAGTCATTCCCGGAGATCCCAGCACATCGCATCCGAATATCACTCCGCTATTCAACGGCTACGCTGCTAGCGGCGACGTGACCGCACCCGTCGTGTATGCGAACTATGGTCTGCCCAACGATTACGACGACTTGAAGAAAGCCGGCGTCGACGTCAAAGGAAAGATCGTGATCGTACGTTACGGCAACTCGTTCCGTGGCGTGAAAGCAAAAGTTGCTGAAGATCACGGCGCGATTGGTTGCATCATCTATTCCGATCCGGCTGACGACGGTTACATGCAGGGAGATATTTATCCGAAAGGTCCATGGCGTCCCGGTGAGTCAGGTCAGCGTGGATCGGTCCAGTATCTCTTCGACTATCCCGGCGATCCGTTAACGCCCGGCCGTCCCGCGATTCCCGGCGTCCCTCGTTTGAAACCGGAAGAAGCAACAGATCTGACCCGCATTCCCGTGCAGCCGATCTCGTACGACGCCGCAAGAGCGATTCTTTCGGTCTTGAAAGGACCAGTGAGACCACGTGGATTCCAGGGCGGTTTGCCGTTCGCTTATCACCTCGGCGGCACCGATGACGTCAGGCTCCGTCTGAAGACAGACATGGACTACAAGATCCGAAAGATCTGGAACGTCATGGCCCGTATCGACGGCAACGAAGAAAAGGACCGCTGGGTGATTCTCGGCAATCATCGCGATGCGTGGGTATTTGGCGCCGTCGATCCCAACAGCGGTACGTCGGCGATGCTCGAGGTTGGTCGCGGGTTTGGCGAGTTGTTGAAACAAGGTTGGAAACCGCGACGCACGATCATTTTCGGGAGCTGGGATGCCGAAGAGTATGGACTGATCGGTTCGACGGAATGGGCCGAAGAGCTCGCGCCTGAATTAAAGGAGAAGGCTGTTGCTTATTTGAATCTCGACTCGGCGGTTTCCGGTCCACACTTCGGTGCTTCTTCCGTACCGTCGTTATGGAAGGTGATGCGCGCCGCGACCGTCGACGTCAAGGATCCGAAGACCGGAAAGAGTGTCTATCAACAATGGCAGGATCGTGCACGCGAGAGTCGTCCTGAAGGCGACACGGCAGAGGCGCGTATTGGACCACTTGGTTCAGGATCAGACTACACGCCGTTTCTCCAACACCTCGGCATTGCTTCGACCGACATGGGATTCGGTGGAGATTACGGTGTCTACCACTCGGCGTACGATTCTTTTCACTGGATGGACAAGTTTGGCGATCCTGGGTTTGTTTATCACGTAGCGGCGGCGCAAGTGTGGGGCATGCTCACGTTGCGGCTGGTCGAGGCCGACGCACTGCCGTTCGACTACGTCGATTACGCCAAACAGATTCAAAACTACTTCGCAGAAACGGTTTCTCTCGCCGGTCGCCGGAAACTCGCTGGTTCATTTGACGAGAAGTTGATGAAAGAGGCGCTTGATGATTTCGCGAAAGAAGCGGGGCGAGTGAACAAGCTGCGGCAGGATGCCGTGCGTGATTCGGATCGTGCGAGACTTTCGCGGATCAACGATGCGTTGATGCTGACAGAGCGACAGTTTATCGACCCGCGTGGGCTACGCGGGCGTGCCTGGTACAAACACCAGATTTATGCGCCGGGTTTCTACACCGGATACGCCGCGCAACCGTTGACCGACTTTCGTCAGGCGCTCGACGATCGCAACGGAGCAAATGCGAAAGAGTCGCTGGAAAAAATTGTGCAGGCGATCAAACGCGCGACGAACACGCTAAAACAAGCACACGATTAGGTAGCGGGGATTTAGTTTTTCTTTTTAGCGGCTTTTTTATCAACCTCGGGCGGTAACTTGTTTGCGGCTTCGAGGATCGACTGCGCGTATTCGCCCAACGACTCAAGACTTGAAATATCGGCTTCGGATTTTGCTTCAGCGCGAACAGCCTTGAGTTGGTCCATGATGCTCGTCGTGGAGGCCGCCAACTTTCTCAGCGCCTTGGGAATCAACGGGTTTCGTTCATCACGTCCACTCACGTCGTCGATATTCGTGATCGCTTCATCGAGGATGCGTGTGATGTCGCCGACAAGCTCGGAACGCGTTCCCGCCGGCAGTTCACCCCATTTCTCAGTATCCTTCTTTAACTGCTTCGCGTTCGTTGCTGCCGTACCGTTGATGACTATCAACCTTCTTTCGGCGGCTTTGATGAACACTTCGATCCGCTTGTCGAGAACCTGATTCGCCTTAACCAGATCCACTTCCTGCGGCGTGAGATGATCCCGTTTCTGAGCGGAAGCCCCAACTGGGTCGATGCATGGAACAATCAGGAGAAGAACGAAGGAAAGGGCGGTCAGAATACGAGTAATCATGGCTGGTGCTCTTTTGGGTTTGGAGTTGGGCTTTGTGCCGGTTTGGCCTGGCTTTTGTCGGTCTTGGTCTTTTCCGGCTCGCGAACGACAGTGTGGCCGTAGAACGTGTTGAGCACTTCTGTGCGCGCGGCGCGAGCAAACTCTTCGACCTTCTTAATCCAGACTGCAAATTCGAGTGGCGTCTCCCGACGCATCGTCGTCAAACGTGGACCATGGGCGCGCAGCGCGATGTCGACACGTTTGCATAAATCCCGCGTCTTATTGCTGTCGCGCTTCATTGCCTTAAGGAAATCAAGTGTGTCTTGAATCAACGCTTCATAACTGCCAACTTCGGTGAGAGCGTCGTCGTACTTGGCGTCTTTAGCAAGTTGTTCAGCGCGGGTAATGCGCATAGAGGCGAGATCCATCGTGGTCCGAATGCGAGCTTTCGAGTCACCGGCCTGATCGATCTGCGCGCGCTCGTCTTTACTGATGATTTTGATCGGCGGCGGCGCCATGAGCGGAGTCGGCGACGGTCGTTCCGCGGGTAACGGTTCTGGTTCCTGCGCGTTGACTGCGGGTACGCAAATAAACACGGCCATGAACAGTCCCATAGACCATGGCAATAAGTATTGGACCAACCTGCTGAACTTCTCCTGTTTGGTCATTCGATGAATCGCTTAGGGCTTTTTCTTTTTTGCGCCCTCACCCAATTGAATCTGCCGCCGCAGAGACGGCAGCCTTAGGTTCACTTTATCTATCTCGAGCTGATTGGCTTTTGCATCAGCCGCGGTTAGAAACTTCTCATAAGATGCGAGTGCTTCCGGATATTCTCCAAGATAATCGTGCGCTGAAGCAATGAAATAATGCGCGATTACGATTTCTGGTTTTGCTTCAAGTATCCATTGATACTCGGGGATCGCTTCAACAAACCGCTTCGATTCATACAGAGCCGTCGCGAGATTCGCGCGGGCCGCATAATTTTGCGGCTCGAGGCGGACCACCTGCCGCAAGATCTGCACTGCGTCGTTGAAGCGACGTGCCTGGACCAACGCCGCGGCATAGCCGATCGCGTACTCGGCGGCTTGCGGCTGGAGCTGTGACGCGCGACGGTAGAAATCGAGCGATCGCACCGGAGCGTCCTTGCGATACGACGCCCCAAGCCTGGCGAGCAGCGTTGCGTTGTTCGGATTCTTCTCGAGAAGTTTTTCGAGAGCCTTGCGCGCGACGGCCGGGTCCTCGCTGTTTGCCGCTTCGATCTCTTCCGGAGTTCCGACGACGCCACCCTTGCTGTCACCACCGGAATGCTGTACTTCGAGTCCGGCAGACTTCGCTACTTCCGCCGCCTCTTCATTTCGGCCTGCCTGCTGAAGAACGTAGGCAAGTCGCGACATGATCGTCTTCTCGCCTGGTTTTACTTTCGCTGCTGCGCGTAGATCCGCGATTGCAGAGTCGAAATTTTTTTCGTCAGTCAAAAGATCTGCGCGCTCGAGCAGCGCCGCGACGTTGGCTGGTTCGTCTCCGAGGATGCGATCGAGCGTTGTTTTCGCCGCGACCGGGTCTCCATTTGCTTTTTCGGCGACTGCGAGCACGACCCACGCTGACGCGGGCGCGTCCTGAATCGCCGTGGCGCGTTTCGCCAGATCCAATGCTTCTTTCTTGTCGCCGGCACGCAAACGAATTTCTGACAGCATACGCAAGGCGACGCCGTCGTTTACGTCAATCTTTAATGCGGAACGAAACGACTGCTCGGCGTCGGAGTCACGCTGGCTGCGCATCAGCAACGCCCCGAGTGCGGAATGGGGTAACGACCAATTCTTCTTCTGAGCGATCGCGCGCCGGAAAGCCCCCTCTGCTTCCGCGAGCTTGCCTAACGCTGCGAGTGCATTGCCTCGCTGGAACTCAGCTTCCGGGAATTCAGGTTTGACTTTGAGCGCCTGCTCGTAGAATTCGAGCGCCTTCTCGAGATCGCCGCGCGCGTGCGCGCTTTGTCCGCGCTCGAATAGCTTAATCGGATCCGCGGCGCTGTCTCCGAACTCGTCAGTCTGCGCTGTTGCGCGTAGAGTTGAACCTGCGAACAGCAAGCCGGAACAGGTCGCGATCAGCAGGAATCTCTTCAAAAATGAGGTATTCAGTCGCTGCATTGAAGAACGATCCGGGGAGGTTTTGATGTTAGCACAACCTCTCGGGATTATGCAGAGATCGCGCCATTAAGATGCCGCGACATGCTGGTTGCTTTGCCGTTGATGCATGAGCTAACATGCCGGTCACCGAATACATGAGTGTAATTGCCAAGGAAGAACGACTGCGCGAGTTGTTTCGTGGACTGGAGTCAGTGATCGTCGCTTACTCAGGCGGCGTCGACAGCAGCTACGTCGCTTACGTCGCAAATGCTGAACTGGGAACGCGTGCGGTTTGCATCACAGGTCAATCGGCAAGCTTGCCTTCTTATCAAAACGCAGAGATCGATCGGGTCGTTAAGAATTTCGGTTTCAATCACGAAGTTATTAATACTGACGAGCTGCAGCTTCCTGGTTATCGCGCGAACAACGGAGACCGTTGTTTCTTCTGCAAGGACGAGTTGTACGGCAAGCTCGAATCCGTCGCGCGCAGCCGCGGCATTGAATACATTGTCGATGGTTCAACCGTGGATGATTTAGACGATTATCGTCCCGGACGTCAGGCCGCAAAGCAGCACGCGGTACGCAGTCCCCTGATTGAAGTCGGTCTGAATAAGAATGAGGTACGCGAGTTGAGCCGTCGCGCGACATTGCCGACGTGGGACAAACCAGCGAGTCCGTGTTTGTCGTCGCGCATCGCGTATGGGACCACGGTCACGATCGAGCGACTTCAGAACGTGGATCGTGGCGAGGAGATCCTGAGAGAGTTCGGATTTCGCGAGTTCAGAGTTCGTCATCACGACACGCTGGTCCGTCTCGAGATCTCGCCGGCAGAAATGGACCGTGTGTTGCAGAAAGACGTGATCGATCAACTGGCGGCGCGGTTTCGAGAGCTGGGTTTTAAGTACGTCACTCTCGACTTGCATGGATTTCGCAGTGGTTCGATGAACGAAGCCTTACCAATCACAATCAATCGCCCTTGATTAAACCCATTGCGCAAGAACCGCGGATCGTGAGGGCCAAATGGTTAGCATGCCAAGCACAGTATACGTAGACGATATCCGAGAGATAAAAGAAGAGAACCCGTTTGAGTCGATGATGTCGCGATTCGACCGCGCGGCCCAACTGTTGAACCTCGATCCGGATTTGTACGCCGTCTTGCGAGTTCCTAATCGCGAGTTGAAGGTTTACATCCCGACGCGCATGGACTCAGGCCGCATTCAGGTCTTCGAAGGATTCCGCGTCCAGCACAACTTCGCGCGTGGTCCAGCAAAGGGCGGCATCCGTTATGCGCCCGACGTCAATCTCGACGAAGTGCGCGCGCTGGCCGCGTGGATGACTTGGAAATGCGCGGTGGTCAACGTTCCGTTCGGCGGCGCAAAGGGCGGAATCATCTGCGACCCGCAACAGATGTCGATTGGCGAGATCGAGCGCATGACGCGGCGATATGCCGCAGAACTCCTCGATTTCATTGGACCAGAGAAGGACGTGCCCGCGCCCGATATGAATACGAACGAGCAGACGATGGCGTGGATTATGGACACGTACTCGATGCACGCCCGTCACACCGTGACGGCGGTTGTGACTGGTAAACCAATTGATTTGGGCGGGTCGAGCGGCAGAAGAGAAGCGACCGGCCGCGGCATACTGTTTGTTGTCAACGAAGCTATCAAGCGGTTCAAGATGACGCCGACGGAAACGCGCGTAGTGGTTCAAGGCTCCGGAAACGTGGGCGGCATCGGTGCGAGTCTGTTTCATGAAGCTGGTTACAAGGTTGTAGCGATATCGGACATCAACGGCGGCATTTACAACGCAAAGGGACTCAACATTCCCGAGGTGCTTGAGTATTTACGGACCACCCGTTCGTTCGAGGGCTACGGAGGCGTTGAGTTTGTTTCCAATCAGGAACTGCTCGAATTGGAGTGTGACGTCCTGGTCCCGGCCGCGACTGAGAACCAGATCACGTCGCACAACGCGGATCGGATCAAGTGCAAGGTCCTGGCTGAAGGGGCGAATGGACCCACAACGGCTGGCGCGGACGAGATACTTCATAGCAAGGGCGTGTTCGTCATTCCCGACATTCTGGCGAACGCGGGTGGCGTGACGGTCTCATATTTTGAGTGGGTCCAGGACAGAATGGGCTATTTCTGGCGTGAGGATGTCGTGAACGAGAGACTACAGGACAAGATGGTCGCGAGCTTCAACGATCTGTGTCGTTATGCCGACTCGCACTCGGTCGATACAAGGACCGCGGCATACATGTTGGCGATAGACCGTGTGGCCTATGACACACGCATGAGAGGCTTCTATGCGTGACCGAAAAAACATAAACATATGGGCGGTAAGTCATGAAAAAGGCTTGATTTCCCTTTTAAGGTAGAGTATGGTCTGGCTGATTTAGGACTCGGACCAGCGTTACGATTTTTCAAGACTTAAGACACGGTTTGAGAGACGAAATCAACGACAAGGGGAGTTCATTTCCTAATAAGAAGTGAACAAAGCAGAACAACTCGGGCAAGCGAATTAGCTGAATAGGAGTACGGCGAGAAAGGTCGAAGTACTCTTTTGCGTCGCATCCGAGCGCCGCAGGATGAAGTTGGTCCAAGCGGTCTTAAGTCGATTGACAGAGTGTAGTTGGGGCCACCGGGGGGACATCGTGCGGTATGGGCTTTGTTCGGGTCGGCGGCGCTATTACATCGAACTCTTTATTACTCATTTCGCAGGAGGAATGCGATGAGACTCGCACATAGGGCGCTTATAGCTGCGCTCGTTTCGTTGGTGCTGTGTGCCGCAGTATCAGCACAGACTTTGCGGTCGCCTAACGACCCGCGCAATCAGTCTCCGGCAGTTGGCACCGGTGGTCCTGAGGGTGGACCAACCGGTCTTTTTACTATTTACGACGGTTCTACTCTGCGTCGGGGTGAATTCACGTTCAGCATCGCCTATAGCAATTATGATCGTGATCCAGGAAACGCAGACATTGTTGACATCCCGTTGAGCTTCAACGTGGGCGTCAACGACCACCTGGAACTCTTCTTCAAGACAAACGGCTATCGCGGAATAAAAGTAAACAATCCGCAAAACCTGTCTGGATTTTACCTGCCCAATTCGCAGCTCTTCTGCGGCACCGTGCTTTGCAGCGGACCGGCGGTTGTGCTCTCACCGTCTGGGCCACTAGTGGGCACGCTAGTCAACACTGCGGTGTTTCGACCGACGAACAATCAACCGTTCGTACAGTTTCCATTCACGGGCGGCTCGGCAGGTACCTTCGGTTTGACGCCAGGTCAAATCGGACAGCAGTTTGGCTTCCCGGGTTTCAACGCTCAGCTTGGACCACCAGTGGCCCAGCCGAACAGCGGCACCTTCGGTTCCGCCGACAACTTCCCGGGCATCGGCTCGCCAGTAGGAAGCATCCTGCCCGGTGTGGTTCTGGCAACCACGGTTCTTCCGCAAACGAATTTGACGCTGCCGATTCGGATACCGCTCACGTTCACCGTCGCGCCGACCTACCTGGCTGATGCGCCGTTTATCAACCGGCTCTATGGCGAGAGTAGCTTCAATAACTTCGTGGTGGGCGCGAAGGTTCGTTTTACTGGACCGAACAATCCGCTCGGTGTTGGTTTGGTCGGTTTCTATCGCTGGTATCCAGACAAAGCCGACGACTTCTCAGGCTTCAACCAAATGCAGCGCGGCGCTGGTCCAGGTGGAGACCTCGGCGACTTCGGTGTCGTCGGTGTTGTTGATGGACGCCTTGGCAAACACGTTAACCTGTCTGCCAACTTTGGCTACATCCTGAACAGTAACCCGAAGGGCTTGGGCGGTGATTTCGTCTTGTTGGACCGTCCGGATGAGTTGCTTGCCGGTGTCGGTTTCGACTTCCCGGTCAACGAACATTTTCAGCCAATCTTCGAAGTTCGTTCAACTCAGTACGTCGCGGGCCGCACGCCCAACGCGTTCAATAACAATCCAGTTGAAGCACTCGGCGGCGTTAAGATTTATCCGCGTCGCTGGTTCGGTTTCGGCTTCGCTTATCGCCGTCACTTGAACCCGCAGGATCAGGATCACTTTGAACCTGCCGATTTCAATATTCCCATCCAGCAGATCACCAACGTGAACGTGGTGGGACGAGGTCTTGTGGTTGTTCCCGGCACTTCCCGCGCCGTTACGTCGCAGGGATTCCCGATCGGGTTCAACTTCTCCGAAGACGAGCACGGCTTTATCACTCAGTTCTGGATTGGACGTCGCAACGAACGCACTCCACCGCCACCGCCGAATCGGGCGCCATCGGTCAGCGTTTCGGCATCGATGAGTTCGATCCTGCGGCCCTGCCCGCCGCCGACCACTTCGGCGACTTGTACGCCGACCGGCAGCGAGGTGCAACTGACCGCGAATGCGACCGACCCGGATAATGACCAACTGCTTTACACGTGGTCAGTAACCGGTGGTCGTTTGAGTGGTGAAGGCCGAACGGTAACCTGGGATCTCACGGGTGTGGCGAACGGAACGTACACCGCGACCGTTGAGGTCAACGATGGTAATCAGCACACAGCCAATGGTACGGCGACTGTAACCGTCGCTGATTGCCCGGATTGCCGTCCGCCCGTACCACCATGCCCGCAAATTTCCGTAAGCTGTCCGGATTCAGTTGAACTTAATCAGCCGATTACGTTCACCGCTTCTGTGACTGGTGGACCGGAAGGCTTCGCACCGACCTACAACTGGTCAGTGTCGGCCGGAACAATCACCAGCGGCCAGGGAACTTCAACTATCCAGGTTGATACCGCTGGGCTGGGCGGACAGGCGGTTACTGCCACAGTCAGCATAGGTGGCGCAGATCCTTCGTGCTCGAACACGGCGTCCTGTACTACGTCAGTCAAGCCGGCACCACCCGAGCCACGGAGATTCGACGAGTATGGCAACATCCGCTTCAACGATGAGAAGGCCAGACTCGACAACTTCGCTATCCAGCTCCAGAACGAGCCGGGTTCGACCGCAACGATCATTGCCTACGGTACTTGTGCCGGTGAGGGACAGACCCGCGGCGATCGTGCTAAGGACTACCTCGTTAATACTCGCGGAATCGAAGCGAGTCGTATCACGGTGGTTGACGGTGGATGCCGTGCAGACCTGACGGTGCAGTTGTGGGTGGTGCCGCAAGGCGCTAACCAGCCTCAGGTTGATACCACGGGCGCCATCTCGCCGTGTCCGGAGTGCCGCCGACGACCTCGCGGACGTCGTGGCCGAGGTGATGAGGAGTAACAACTAGCGGTTTTGGTTTTACCAAGACCCCAATAAACACGCGGGCGACGCTACCAAGCGTCGCCCGTCGTCTTTTTTAATGACCTATTCGCCGGGCTTCGCCAGTCGTTTGGAATTTATGCAACTGCGCCAGATTTTCCCGGCATCTTACGGTCGCCCCCAGCTTTGGCTTTGCCCCAAAAGTCATTTACTCGGCTTCTTCTCTGTGTAACCTCTGTGCCTCTGTGGTTATTTTTGGTAACAAATAGTGAACCACGGAGCACACAGAGAAGCACAGAGGTAAGACGGAAAGAGCAGTATCTCGACTTTTAGGGCAACGCCCCCAGCTTTTAAGATACAAAGTGAAAGATCTGTAATAAACTAGTCGCGGAAGGTGAGCGACGTGCTCCGGATGCATTGACCCTGGATGAAATAACGATGAGAAAACTTTCTACGCGTCTCCCCCTGTTTGTCGTGGCGCTGCTTTGTCTCAGCCTCGCCCCCAATGCCGCTGTGATGTTCGCAGCAGGCGATCCGGCTGATCCTGCACTGTATTCGAACGATTGGCGTACCACCGGACCTCCGGGCGGCGACGTCCGCGCACTCGTTATAGATCCTTCCAATCCTGATCGTTTCTACTTTGGCACTCTCGACGGGCAGATTTACACGTCGTCCGATGCCGGCAAACACTGGCAATTGCTTCACAACCTGGGTAAACCCCGGCTTTTCGTCGATCACATCATTGTCGACCCGCGCAATCCGAAAACGTTGTACGTGGGTGCGCACCGGCACGACCTGCCCGGCGGCTTTTTCAAGTCGACGGATGGTGGTCAGACATGGCGTGAAAGTGTGCAGCTCAAGAATGAAGCGATTCACTCGCTCGCGCAGTCGGAATCGGATCCAAATACATTAATCGCAGGAACTTTTAACACGATCTTTCTTTCCGAAGACGCCGGCGAATCTTGGAAACAGTTGCCGACTAAGCACGTCGAGGGCTTACATCACGTTGAGTCATTAGCGTTCGATCCGCGGACGAGTAAGACAATCTACGCGGGGACCTGGTATCTGCCGTACAAGTCCCTCGACGGTGGTCAGACCTGGAAGATCATTCGCGAGGGAATGATCGACGACTCGGATATCTTCGCGATCGATATCGATCCGCGCGATCCAAACCACGTCTTCATGTCGGCGTGCAGTGGCATTTATGAAAGTAAGAATGGCGCCGAGACGTGGCGCAAGGTTCAGGGCATACCATCGCAGTCGCGACGCACGCGCGCGATTCTTCAGCATCCGTCAGTTGCCGGTCTCATTCTTGCCGGCACGACTGAAGGGTTCTGGAGATCAGATAAAGGCGGCGATCCTGACTCGTGGATGGTGACGACGTCCCGTCAACTCGAGATCAACTCGATCGCAGTGCATCCTTCGCGTCCGGATCAAATCTACATCGGCACTAACAACTATGGTGTGATGATGTCAAACGATGCGGGCAAGACTTTCACGCCAACCAATCTCGGCTTTAGCGGTCGCTTCGCAAACTCGATTCTCGCCGACCGTGAAACGCCCAACCGTATTTACGCGTCGACGATCAATACCGCCACAGGCGGCGGGTTCTTCTTCGTTAGCAACGACAACGGCGAGAGTTGGCGTCCAGCGATGCGCAGCATGCCTTCGCGTTTGATCACGTACGCGATCGTTCAGGACACGCGCGATGCAAACCTGATCTACCTGGGAACCAACCTCGGCGTCTATCGCTCGATCGATCGTGGTAATACATGGGCGCCCGTGTGGGCACCCAGTACGCCCGCTAAAAAGGTTGTTCCTAAAAAGGGTACAAAGCGAACAGCTGCGCCATTCGCACGACGAAAAACGCCTCGCGGTCAACCCGACGAAACGATTCTTCATGCTCAGGAAGCACTAGCTGCGCTTGGTTACAACCTCGGCACACCCGATGGAAAGGCAGGCGCCGGCACGACCGCGGCAGTGAAGCGTTTCCAAACCGATCGTCATTTACCGGTTACAGGCAAGCTCGATTCGATCACGCTCGCGGCGCTGGGTGTTAGCACCGGAGCTGGTCCTGCTGAAACTGAAAAGGCTGATTTGATTCTGGCGGATGCCGTTCATACGCTGGTCCACATGGTCGATGGCGCTTCAGGACAGCCGGGATTTCTGGCGGCAACCAATAACGGTCTCTACCGCAGTCTCGACCCAGCGAAGGGTTGGCAGAAACTTTCTTACGGTACCGGCGATCCGCGCACCACTTGCATCGCTACTACTGCTCGTCAAGCCGACACGATTTGGGTGGGCACGCCGCAATCAGGCGTGCTTGTTTCACGCGACAGCGGCAAAACATGGAAAGCTGTCGAGGGTGTTCCGCGCGACGTTCCGATCAATGTGATCGCACAGGACCCTACACGACCCGATCGCGTTTTCGTCGGTACGAAGCAGGCGCTGTTCATGTCGCACGATGGTGGTGCTACCTGGAGCCGTCGTGGTGGCAATCTGCCGTTCGGAGACTTCACCAGCATCCTCGTCAATCCGCGCAACGGTGATGAGGTCTTTGCCGGAAACGCTTATCAAACGAGCGAGAACGGCGGCGGTGTCTTCCGCACAACCGATGGCGGTATGACCTGGGCACGCATCGATCCGAAGGTCAGACGATTACCGAGTCAGCGTATCTGGGCGTTGGCCTTCGACGCGCACGACCAGAATGTGCTGTTCGTTGGTTCGCACTCGGCAGGCGTGTATGTCGTTCCGCGCATGGCCGATGCACTTTCGTCCGCTCAATAGTTACATCTCTAAAACATTTTCGTTTCTGTGACTCTGTAGCTAGTCAGAGTCACAGAAACCTCTTCTGTTGCCTTGACATAGCTCACCCTGCCGTGTAAATTGCCGCCCTACCCGGTAAAGAAGGCGGCGGGTGTTTGTCGGACCAAGCGGGGTAATTACGGCAGGGCGGTATCGAAACAGATTAAACTGACATTTCCAAATCCAAACGGCTCGCTTCCTCGCCAGCTTCAATTCCCGACAACGCCAAGGTCAATCATGCTAAGCGCCGCTGGACACTGTCTGGCATTCAGCGAAGACCTGCGCTGATTGTTCCAGTTCAGTGAAGCGCGATAAGATCTTTCACGCGCTCAGAGGCATCGGGAACTACAGGAGTATTCATGTCTAGTGAACAACCCAAGCTGAACAACAGCGAGGCTAACAATTCAACCCCCGGCGAGTCGCAGACTCCGCCGCAACAGAACGTCATGGCTTCTCAACCTGCACCAGCAACCCACACCCCCGACGTTGATGATAACGATGAATCACGCGCCGCCGGCGATGTTGATTTCGGGCAACTTCTCGATCAGTTCGAACAAGAGCAAGCGACTCTTGAAGAAGGCGAAGTAGTTCGCGGCACCGTCGTTGGTCTGAGCGAGCGAGGCGTAGTAATCGATTTCGGTTACAAGTCAGAAGGCATCGTTAACCCGGCCGAGTTTACTGAGAATGGTCAACTAACCGTCAAAGCGGGCGATGAAGTCGAAGTGCTTGTGAAGAGCATGGAGACTGCTGATGGTCTACCCGTTCTTTCACGCGCGGACGCAGTGCGCATGAAGGCGTGGGACGATCTCGAAAAGGCTTATCGCGACGGTTCAAGCGTCAAAGGACGTGTCATCGATCGGATCAAGGGCGGCTTGCGTGTGGACATCGACGGTATCGCCGCGTTCCTTCCCGGATCGCAAGTCGACGTCCGGCCAGTACGAAATCTCGACAGCCTGCGCAACCAAATTATCGAAGCGAAGGTGATCAAGCTTAATCGCAAACGCTCGAACGTGGTCCTGTCGCGCAAGTCTGTGATCGAACAGGAGAACACCGGGCGCAAAGATCAAACGCTTCAGCAGATTGAAGAAGACATCGTGGTCGAAGGTCAGATTAAGAACCTCACCGACTACGGCGCATTTGTGGATCTCGGCGGCGTTGACGGCTTGCTGCACGTGACAGACATGTCGTGGGGCCGGCTTCAGAATCCAAATGAGTTGTTCAGAGTGGGCGATAACATTCAGGTCAAGGTCCTCAAGTTTGATCGCGAGCGCGAGCGCGTCTCGCTTGGTTACAAGCAACTGCTGCCCGATCCGTGGTCCAGTGTCGAAGAGCGTTTCCCGGTCGGCACGCGCGTGAACGGAAAAGTCGCCAGTGTGGCTGATTACGGCGCCTTCGTGGAACTCGAGAACGGTGTTGAAGGTTTGGTCCATGTTTCTGAAATGAGCTGGTCCAAGCGTGTCAAACATCCGAGCAAGGTGGTCAATCCAGGCGACGGCGTTGAGGTTGAAGTGCTCAGCGTCGATCCGCGCGCGCGCCGCATCAGCCTCGGCATGAAGCAGGTGCAGGAGAATCCGTGGCAGACGTTGCATGAGCGTTATCACGTCGGTACGCGCGTGCATGGTCGCGTCCGTAACCTGACCGATTTTGGCGCCTTCATTGAGATTGAAGACGGCGTTGATGGATTGGTGCACGTTTCCGATATTTCCTGGTCGCGCCGGATCAAGCATCCGAGCGAGGTTCTGAAGAAAGGGCAGGAGATCGACGCGGTCATCACGAGTATCGACAGCGACAATCGTCGTCTGTCGCTGTCCATCAAAGACCTCGAACCAAACGCCTGGGAGAAGTTTACCAACGAGCACAAACCCGGCGACGTGGTGCATGGCAAAGTGGCGCGGTTTGCGAACTTTGGCGCTTTTATCGAGCTCGACGACAATCTCGAAGGCCTTTGTCACATCTCCGAATTGTCTGAAGAACGAATTGCCAAGCCCGAGGACGTGGTGCAGTTAGGACAGGAGATGGACTTCAAGATCCTGCGCATCGATCCCGACACGAAAAAGATCGGTCTTTCTGCCCGAGCCGTGGGCAAGGACGAACCGATTATCGATACGAAGATCTATTCTTCAGAGGCGGGCGGCGGAATGGCCTCACTGGGTGAACTGGCCGATTTTGGAATCAGTAAGCCCGACACCAGCGACGAGTAACTGGTCTCTGGTCCATGTTCTCAATCTGGCTGACTTGTGCGGCTGAGTCTTGCCCGACGCGCTACGTTTCTGGTAGTGTAACGGTTACTTAACCTCGCCATTATCAAGACGTTAATAAAACTTCTTTGCTTAGAACCGAGGTGATGCATGACAAAAGCAGAACTCGTCGAAGACGTAGCTCGGGCCGCTGAACTCACCAAGAAAGACGCCGAGCGTTTAGTCGAAATTGTCTTTGAAAGCATCATTGAGACCTTGAACCAGGGAGAGAAGATCGAACTGCGCGGGTTTGGTAGTTTTCGTGTGCGTGAACGTGGTGCGCGCCGCGGCAGAAACCCGAAGACTGGCGACCCGGTCAGTATACCCGCGAAGCGCGTGCCTTACTTCAAACCAGGCAAGGAACTGAAAGAACTCATCAACGACGACAACTCCCACGCGGCGAGGCCGAACTCGTCGCCGTCTCTGGCAGGAGAGAACCGTCAGCCGCCCATCCTTTAACCTGCAAACAGATCGAGGAGTCTTAATTGGACAGATTGTGGAGCCCCTGGCGTGCCCGGTACATCGCGTCTGGGGTGGATTCACTGCCCGGTGAGTGCGTCTTCTGTCGTATCGCCGGCGATTCCGAGCATGATGAAGAGAATTTTGTGCTGCATCGTGGGACGCACACACTTGTTGTCTTGAATTTGTATCCTTACATCAGCGGGCATTTGATGGTCGTACCGTACCTGCACACGGCCGAGTTTGATTCGACGCCGAAAGAGATCACGGATGAGATGATGGACCTCACGAAACGCGGCCAGACGGCGTTGCGCGAGGTCTATTTACCTGCTGGATTCAACATTGGCATGAACCTCGGCGTCGCCGCAGGCGCGGGCGTGGCCGATCACATTCACATTCATGTGCTCCCTCGATGGGGAGGCGACACCAACTTCATGACGACAGTCGCCGAGACACGCGTCCTCCCGGAAGACCTCACAACTACCTACTCCAAATTACGTCCTAAGTTTTAACTAACGATTACCGACTTTGCGCGGGATGGCTTCGTCTTCGACTTCGCCGCCGCGGCTAATGGGAATGTCGGAAGGTTTGCTGTAAGTGACGCCGCGCTCTTCGCTATCGAGATCGCCGGCAGGCAAGGTCGGCATTGGACCAGTCGGTGGAGGATTGAACCCGGGATAGTCGATCCGGGCATGGTAAATCGCGGTCAGTGCGCTGATCATCGCTTCTCGGATCGTCGTCAACTCCTGCAACGTGATATCGCATTCGTCTAGCTGGCCATCGCTGATGATCGCGTCGACAATCTTAACGACGATCGTGCGAATGCTTTCAGGATCCGGACGGGCCAGTGAACGCGCCGCGGCTTCACACGAGTCGGCGAGCATCATGATCGCCGCTTCTTTGAATTGCGGCTTTGGTCCAGGATAGCGAAAGTCTGCTTCGTCGATTTTCTCGTTTGGTTTTGCCTGTGCCTGGGCCTTGCGGAGGAAGTAGTGCAGCGTTCTGGTGCCGTGATGTTGCGGAATGAAGTCCGCGATTTTCTGTGGCAGGCCAATCTCTTTTGCGAGGCGCGCACCGTAAGTGACGTGGCTCGTAATGATCTTGGCGCTCTGGTATGGCCGCAGTCGATCGTGAGGATTAACGCCCTGCTGGTTCTCGACAAAATACTCCGGCGCGGCGAGTTTGCCGATGTCGTGATACAACGCACCAATGCGCGCGAGCAGGGGATTGGCGCGGACGGCACGACACGCGTCTTCCGCAAGTTGTCCAACGGCGTGCGAGTGTTGGTTGGTTCCCGGGGCGCGCAATGCGAGTTGGCCCAACACCGGCAGGTCGGCGTTTGATAGTTCAAGTAGTTTTACGTCTGTCAGAATGCCGAACATCGATTCGTTGATCGGCAAACCACCTGCGGCGAAAATAGCCGTTAAAAGTCCACCGGCCATGCCACAGCCAATCGCCATCAAAACGGTTTGCCAAGTCAGTGGCTGTTGCGAGTAGCCGATCAGCGCAAGAGCCATCACGACGTTTACTCCGCCGACCAGCAACCCCGCGACCGTTACCGACTGTCGCTCGCGATAGCGTCCCGTTCCGTAAACTGCCGCCGAGCACGACACCATCGCGAACAAGGCCTTCTGCATTCCGGTCGGCGCCAGCAAG
>Ga0209387_1000092_pt1 | contig 25484 bp, 28 predicted proteins | sample NCControl_FD_187515 | JGI IMG/M metagenome (GOLD analysis project Ga0209387, IMG submission 187515) | Agricultural soil microbial communities from Utah to study Nitrogen management - NC Control (SPAdes) (version 2) | ecosystem: Environmental > Terrestrial > Soil > Agricultural land | place: USA...
CCCTAATTACATGAAGATCCGCACCTGGGGCGATGTCGATCTGACCGGCTCGTTCGCGCGTCCGGTGCTGACCGGTGGAACCCGTATTACCGAGAGCGTGATCTACTTCGCCGACCTGGTCACCAAGGAAGTGGTGAATCTCGAAGACCCGATGAATGCCGACCTGGTGGATACCCTCGAGCTCCAGCGTTACGACCTCCAGTCTTCGTTCCAGAGCCGGTTCCTCGACTCCCTGGCCATCCGCGACCTGGATTTCATCTTCGGGGAATCGGTCTGGCTCCGCTCGATCGAGGCCAATTTCCAGCTGGAAGGCCGGATCCGGGTCAACAAGAACCGGAAGGTCTACCGGATCGACGGCACCCTCGACACTCCGAGGGGCACCTACACCCTCAACATCCCGCCGCTGCTCAACCGGACCTTCGCGGTGGAGCGGGGGACGGTGCGCTACTTCGGGGATCTCAACGCCGAGCTCGACGTGGAGGCCCGTCACGTGGTGCGCGACGTGCAGGGAGGAGATGTGCCGGTGATCGCGCACATCGGCGGCACCCTGGAGGTGCCCAAGCTGACCCTCCGCACCCCGCCGGATCGTCCCCCGATTCCGGAGCCCCAGCTGATCTCCCTCCTGGTATTCGGAACCCTGGACCCCCGGGCGGCCGGACAACTCCAGCTCGACGACCGGGGCGAGGTCACCTCGACCTTCGTGGCCTACGCCACCAACGCCCTGACCACCGAGCTGCAGCGGACCCTGCTGGGCACCTCCGAGGGACTGCTGGAGATCCGGCCCGGGCTCTCGCCCTCGGGGTTCATCGGGGGAGGCACCTCGCCGACCCAGTTTGCCATCGGTCGGGCGATCACCAACAAGCTCTTCATCACTGCCAATGCCGGGTTCTGCTTCAGCGCCGGTCAGACCTTCGGTGCCCGGAACCTCGGCGCGAGCCTGGAGTACCGGTTCGTACGGGAGCTGCGCATGGTACTGTCGGCCGAGCCGCTCCAGACCTGTTTTGCGCAGGGGCTGGCCGCGGATGCGCTCTCTTCCACCCGGCGGTACCAGTTCGGGGCCGAGCTCCGCTGGGACCGGGACTACTGAGGTGGCTCGAGCCCTTCTGATTACCAACCCGGTCGCCGCTCGTACCAATGACAGCACCCCGCGCCGGCTGGCCCGGTCCCTGGAGCAGGGGGGATGGAGCCTGGACGTGGCCATCACCACGGGACCCGGAGATGCCCGCGAGCTGGCCCGGCAGGCGGTGGAGTCGGGAGCGGACGTCGTGGCGGTCTTTGGTGGGGACGGCACCAGCATGCAGGCCGCCGCGGCCCTGGTGGGGACCGAGGTTCCCCTGGCGCTCATCCCGGGGGGAACCGGCAACCTGCTGGCCGGGAACCTCCGGATCCCCGCCGCACCGGCGAAGGCGGCCCAGGTTCTCATGCACGGGCGGCGGCGGCGGATCGATCTGGGCAGGGTGATCATGCCCGACGGGGTTCATTACTTCGGGGTGGCGTGCGGTGCGGGGGTAGACGCGCTGGTTATGGGTGCTACCGCCGCCGCCGACAAGCGGCGCTGGGGGATCGGCGCGTACTGGGCCAGCACCTTCAGGGTTCTCCCCGGACTCCGCAGCAGTTCCTGCCGGATCACGGTGGATGGAGAATGCCTCGACGTCCGGGCGGCGCTGGTCCTGATCATGAATTGCGGGGAGATGATTCCACCCCTGATCCGGGTCCGCCCCGAGATTGCTCCGGACGACGGCTTTCTCGATATGGTCGCGGTCACCGCGGACACCACCTGGGAGGGAATCAGGGGACTCTGCCGGGTGGTCATCGACGGCCGGCGCACGGCGATCCGCGAAACACCCTACCTGCGCTACGCCCGGGGCACCCGGTTCACCGTGGAACCTGACGAGGCCCTGCCGGTACAGTTCGATGGCGATCCGGTGGGGGTGACGCCCTTTACGGCGGAAGTGGTGCCGGGGGCACTTACAGTCATGACTCCTTGACTGGACGCGGGGGACGAGCGGGGGACGCGAGGACGCGAGGGCGGGGGTAGTTCGCGCCCTCCGCGTCCTTCGCGTCTTCGCGCCTTCCTTGCGCCTTTGCGTCCTTGCGTCGTATATCTTGACACAATGACCCACTCCGTGCTCCTCATCCACGATGACAGTACCGTGCTGCGCTCCATCGGGGCGCGGTTCGAACAGGCCGGCTCGGAGGTCCTTCGGGAGCTCACCGGCGAGGCAGGGGTGGCCACCCTGGAACGGGTCCGGCCCGACGTCGTTTGCCTGGCGCTGCACATGGCGGAGCCTTCGCCCGCTCTGATCGGCCGGCTGGCGGCGCACGAAGCGCCGGTGATCGGATTTGCCGAGAATCCCTCCCCCGAATCAGTGGCGCGGGCACTGGTCGCGGGCATGAGCCAGGTGGCCGATACCTCGACAGACCCCGATCTGCTCTTCACCCTGGCGCAGCACGCCGGGGCTCTGGGCCGGCGCCGGCGGGCCGCCGAAGCGGTGATCCGGAGCGGCTCTCCCCGATTCGGCGCCGATTCGCTGGGTGGATCACCCGCGATGCGCCAGCTCGCCAATCAGCTCGGTCTCCTGGCGCAGAGTGAGCGCACTACCGTGCTGCTCACCGGAGAAATCGGAGTCGGGAAGGGCTGGGCCGCCCGGGTCATTCACGATCTGGGCGGCCGGGCCGGCGCTCCCTTTCTGGATGTTCGACTGGGCGGCCAGAATGCCGGCTACCTCGAATCGCTGATCTTCGGGCACGAGCAGGGCGCCTTCGTCGAAGCCACCGGTCGCCGCCGAGGCTACCTCGAGCTGGCCGACGGAGGAACGCTGCTCCTCCGGGAGATTGCCGATCTGCCGGCCGAGCTGCAGACCAAGGTGCTCCGGGTGCTGGAAACCAAGAGCTTCCGGCGGCTCGGAGGGACCCACGATATTACGGTTGACACTCGCCTCGTGGTCACCACCCGGCGGGATCTGGCGCAGGAGGTCGAGGCCGAGCGATTCCGCCAGGATCTCTTCTATCGGCTGAACGTGATGACCCTGAACCTGCCGCCGCTCCGGGACCGGACCCAGGACGATCGCGCCGGCCTCATCGCCGCCATCCACGTCGAGCTCAAGGGCGTGTACCCGGAAAGTCCCCCGATCATCACGCCCGATGCGCAGGGCCGGCTGCTGGAGTACTCCTGGCCCGGGAACCTCCGCGAAATGGAGCAGGTGCTGGAGCGCGCCATGCTGCTCTCCCGGGGCCAGATCGCGGTGGGCGTCGAGCACCTGCCCGGCGAATTCAGGGCCCGCCCCGGGGTGGGTGACCGGCGGCACACCCCGATGAGCATCGACGACCTGGAGAACCAGCACATCGAACGCACCCTCCGCTATCACGGCGGCAATCGCACCCGGGCCGCGAAGGAGCTGGGCATCTCGCGGGCCACGCTGATCAACAAGATCAAGCTCTACGGCATCACGGACTGAGCGGGTATGCAGAGTCCAAGACCCCGGCCTCCCGCGACCGACTCGATGGAGTGCCGCGCCTGCGGGCGCGAGGAGCGCGCGTCGGAGGGATATCCCTGCACCCGCTGCGGGACCTTCATCTGCCTCATCTGCAACCTCCGCGGCGTCACGCTCTGCCGGCAGTGCGCGGCGGAAAGCCCGACCGGCCCGATTCCGGCGTGAAGCGCAAGCTCGTCCTCTTCGACATCGACGGGACCCTCCTGCTGAGCGACGGCGCCGGCCGCCGCGCGATTCACGCCGCCATGGGAGACGATGGCGTTGACCTCACGCCTGCCGCCGGGATCCGGTTCGACGGAAAAACCGATCCTCAGATCGTCACCGAGCTGCTCGAAGCGGCCGGACATCCGGTGCCCGACGATCCCGGCCGGATCGCGCTTCTGCTGGAACGGTATCTCGCCCATCTGGAACGCGACCTCGCCGAGCACGGGCATCGTTCCCGCCTGATGCCCGGGGTTCCCGGGCTGCTCGACGCACTGGAGGCCGATGCCTCGGTGGTGCTCGGGCTGCTGACCGGCAACGTGCTGCCCGGTGCCCGGCTCAAGCTCCGGGCCGCGGGCCTCGATCCCGACCGGTTCCGGGTGGGTGCCTTTGGCTCCGACCACGCCCGGCGGGGCGAGCTGCCGGGCATTGCCGCACGACGGGCCGAGCCGTTCTTCGGCCGGGTCCCCGGGGGAGAAGAAGTGGTGATCATCGGGGACACGCCGGCGGATGTGTGCTGCGGAGACGAAATCGGAGCCCGGACCATTGCGGTTGCCACCGGTGGATACTCGGTTGCCGAGCTGGAGCAGGCCGGCGCCGATGCGGTCTTCGAGGACTTCAGTGAAGTGGAGCGGGCGGTGGAGGCGATTCTATCCTAGAACACGAGCTCAAGGCCGTGGTCGCCGATCCCGGGGCAGTGAGGGCCCGACTTGAGCGGGCCGGGGCCCGGCCTGGGTTTCAGGGGATGATGTCGGATGTTCGCTATGACCGGGACGGCGAGCTGGTGGGCCGGGACGAGGTCCTCCGGCTCCGGGAATACCAGCACCCCGGCGGACGGATGGAAACTATCCTCGCCTGGAAGGGGCCCACCCGGATCAGCGCGGAGGGATACAAGACCCGTCCGGAGCTCGAGTACGAGGTCAACGCCCGGACCGCGCCGCCGGCCGAACTCCTCGAGGCGCTCGGGTTCCGTCGGATTCACGCCATCGACCGGTACGTCGAGTACTATCATCTCGGGAGCGCGTCGGTGCGGCTGGAGTGGTATCCCCGCATGGACGTGCTGATCGAGATCGAAGGCGACGCCGCCGGCATCGAGGCGGCGCTTCGCGCGGTTGGGCTTCCCCGCGAGGAATTCACCGCCGATGCGCTCAATGCCTTTGCCGCCCGCTTCGCCGCCCGCACCGGCACTCTCCCGGTGCTCGCCGCCGCGGAGCTCGCCGGCGCGGCTCCCGGCTGGTCGGCCCGGTGAATATTCCCGAGCTGGGCCCGCTGCTGGGAACGCTGGTCGACCCCCCCGATCATGACGGCGAAGAGGCCGCCCTCGATCCAACCCGGCTCGCCATGGTGGACGCGGTCTTTGCCCGCGCGGAGCTCGCCCGGCGCCACCTGGCCCAGGGCGAAGAGGCAGCGGCCCGGGCCGCGCTCGGTTCCAGTGCATGGCTCGAAGTCTGGGATGCCGCCGCGGCCAGGAGCGCCGCGACGCTGATCGAACGAACCGAACAGCGCATGCGTGAGGCGGCCGCTTATTCCCGCTTCCCGGCGAGTCGCCTCGCCGGTCAGCTCCCCTCCGCGGAGGATCGCGCCGTTCTCACCGCCAAGCTCAATGCCGCAGGGATGGGGCTCGAGGCAGCCGCGCCGGCGCTCGATGCACGGGAAGAAGAATGGGATCAGGCGGCCAGGCGGGCCGCGGGCGAGCTGGAACAGGCCTGGCAGCGGCTGGTCCGAACCGCCGAGGACGAAATCGGGATCTGGGATCGCCGCATCGAAGAGATCCGTTCCTGGCGGCGTCCCTGGCTTCCTCTCGTTGTCGGAGGCAGCCTTGCGCTCGGGATCGGTGCCTGGCTCGGGCTCGTGCTCGGCGGATACCTCCCGGTTCCCGGTCCGCTCCGGCCCTTCGCGGAGTGGGTCTGGAGTCTGCCATGGCCGTGATCGGGATCGGCATCGACCTGGTGGACAACGCCGAGGCGGCGCGGCTGCTGGACCGCTGGGGCGACCGGCTGCTCCGTCGCCTGCTGACCGATGCCGAGCGGGAGTACGTGATTCGCGCCGCGCTTCCGGCGCAGCACCTCGCGGTGCGGCTGGCCGCGAAGGAGGCGGTGTACAAAGCGCTCCAGTCCCTGCCGGGAAGCCGGGCCCTTCGCTGGCGCCAGATCGAGGTACTTCGCCAGAATAGCGGACGCCCTACCGTTGTTCTTCACGCCGAAGCCGCCGGCGTCGCCAGCCAGGGAGGGGTGGTGCGGATTTCCCTCTCGCTCACCCACACCCCAAAGACGGCGGGCGCAGTCGCCATCATCGAAGGAGGTTGACCCCAGCGATTTGGAATTCCGACCGCCGTACTCTACTTTCAATTTCAATGCGATCAAATTGTTTGAGAACCGTTCTCAATCGCGTAATTGTCCCGCTGATTCTGCTTCAGCAGGGCGCAGTTGGCGCGCTCGCCGGCCAGGCTCCTGACAGCGAGATCGCCGCCGCGGCTCGGCGAGTCGCGGCGATCGCTCAACTGGCCGCCGACGAATACGCGCTCGGGGTGAGTGGAGGCCGGATCGTCGCCGCGCCGGAGGTAGAAGAGGCGCGGCTTTTTCTGGCCGAAGCCCGGCGGAACGCCACCCGGCTGCCTCCGGTCACGTCCCAGCAGGTGGTAGCGATGCTGACCGCCATGGAGTCCATGGTGGGTCGCACCGCTGAGCCGGATTCGGTGACTCGGCTGGTGAAGGCGTTGCGGCTCAAACTGAGCGAGGATCTCCAGCTCACCCTGGACGAGATTCCCGCCGAGCCGCCTTCGCTCTCCCGGGGACGGGAGATCTACCAGGGCACCTGCGCGGTCTGTCACGGCATCACGGGATATGGCGACGGTCCTCAGGCGGCGGTGCTGTCTCCCCGCCCGGCCAACCTGGCCGACGCGGCCTCGCTCCGGGCCAGCTCTCCGCTGGATTTCTATCGCCGGATCACCATCGGCACCGCGGGCACCGCGATGGCGCCCTACGAGCACCTGCTCTCGGTGGAGGACCGCTGGGCGGTCGCCGCGTATGCTTCGACTTTGCGGCTGCCCCGGCCCCAGGGCCAGGTCCCCGCAGCGCTGCGCAGCTTCCCGGCCAGCGCGCCGATGAGCGACGCGGACGTGCTCGCCGCGCTCCCGGCCGGTGCCACCGATGCGAATCTCGCGGCCGTCCGCACCATCCAGGGTTCCTCCGGCGCAGTGACCTCGGCGGTGTTCAGCACCGTTCGGGCCCGGGTGGACAGCGCGCAGGCGCTGGCCCTGGCCGGTCGCAGTGAAGAGGCCCGGGCGATGGCGATGGACGCGTACATCACCTTCGAGCAGGTCGAGCGGCAGCTCCGGGTCCAGGACCCGGCCCTCACCCTCGATCTCGAAGAAGCATTCAGCAGCCTGCGAACCCGGGCGGGGACCGGCGCCTCGCCGGCCCAGCTCGCCGAAGTCCGGCTGGATCTGGCCCGCGCCCTGGAGCGGGCCGAGCGGATCGTGGGCGACCGGAACTCTCCCTCCAATGTGCTGCTCCAGTCTTTCATCATCCTGGTGCGCGAAGGGCTCGAGGCCATCCTGGTGATCGGGGCGCTGATGGCGTTCCTGGTCAAGACCGGCAACGGGCACCGGCGACGAGAGATCCACCTCGGGGTGGGCGCCGCGGTGGGCTTGAGCCTGCTGACCGCGCTGGCGCTGGAGACGGTGTTCGTGGTGTCCCGCGCGAGCCAGGAGGGACTCGAAGGCGGGGTGATGATCGCCGCCATGGCCACGCTCTTCTACGTGAGCTACTGGCTGATCTCGAAGATGGAAGTCGCCAAGTGGACCCGGTTCGTGAAGAGCAAGGTGGAGAAGGCGCTCTCCCGTCGGTCCGCGCTGGCGCTCGCGTCGGTGGCGTTTCTCGCGGTGTATCGCGAAGGATTCGAGACGGTGCTGTTCTACAAGGCGCTGGCGGTCTCGGGCGGGGCGGGATCCTGGGGTCCCCTGCTTTTGGGAATCCTGATCGGGGCGGTGGTGCTGGGAGCGGTGTACGTCGCGATCAACCGCTTCGGGGTCCGGCTTCCCCTCAAGCCGCTGTTCGGGGTGACCGGGGCGCTGCTGTACTACATGGCGTTCGTCTTCGCCGGCAAGGGTGTCGCCGAGCTCCAGGAGGCGGGGATGGTGTCACTCACTCCGGTGGCCTGGGCGCCCCGGATTCCCTCGATGGGGATCTATCCCACGGTGGAGTCGCTCGGGCTCCAGGGGGTGCTGCTGCTGCTGGCGGCGATCGGTCTGGCGTGGACGTTCGTGATCGAGCCTCGCCGGCTTCGGATCACTCCGGTGCTGGTGCCCGAGGTGCAGCCGGAAGCAACCGGGTCCGCTCCGCGCGCCCCTGCCTCCGCCGGTCAACGCGAGATGCTCAGATCCATCGACCGGATCGAGGCCGACCTGGCGGAAGTACGGAATGAGCTGGATAGGATTCGGGATCAGGTCGCGCCGGAGGTACGGAAGGAGCAGTGATCAGTGGTCAGTGGTCAGTGGTCAGTGATCAGTGATCACGTGACCCCTGACCCCTGACCCCTGACCACTGACCACTGACCACTCAGCGCTGCTTCTTCCCTTCCCGCAAATACTCGCCCGGCGCAACATCGGGACCCTTGCTCCAGGCGGTCAGCAGGACTCCTCCCAAAATCACCATCACCAGCGCGGTGACCTGGGCCACAGTGAGACCCAGGGCCAGCCGGTCCGCCTTGGCGCGGAGGAACTCGACCAGGAAGCGCTCGGTCCCCGCCAGCGCCAGATAGAGCCCGAAGAGCCATCCCGCCGGCTTGCCGTTGTTCCGCAGCCGCCAGAGCAGCATGAACACGCCGATCATCAGCACCGCTTCGTAGAGCTGGGTCGGATGCACCGCGACCAGCGTCTCCGGGGAAACTCCCGGCGCCATGGGCGTGCCGAAGGAAGCCGCGAAATTTCCCGCGGTGGTCGGTGGAATACCCTGGGGAAAGGTCACTCCCCACGCGACCGAGGTGGGCCGGCCGTAGTCGTCTCCCACCAGGAAGCAGCCGATCCGTCCCAGCGCGTAGGCGGCCGGCAGTGCCGCCGCGGTGAGCTGGCAGGTCCAGCGGAGCGGGACGCCCAGCCGATGTCCGTTGGCCAGCACCGCGAGGGACCCTCCAATGAAGCCCCCATACCAGACCAGGCCTCCGCGGGTGAACAGCGCCCCGGGATCGCCGGTGGCCGCCACGTACCAGAGCTTGGCCCCGATCACTCCGCCGATCACCGCGGCGACCGTGATGTCGGCGGCGTAGTCGGGCTGCCATCCCCGCCGCCGCAGGTCCTGGTCGATCAGCCACCCTCCCATGAGGAAGGCGACCATCAGCATGATGCCGTACCCGGTGAGAGGGAGCGGGCCCAGCTGGATATTGAAGGGATACATCGTGGTCATGCGGGTAACCTAACCTTTTCACTGCCCGGGAGCGGTCCGCGATCGAAGGGCTCGAGGTCCATGCCGGAGCGTTCTCCCCGGGCCAGCCTCCACGCGCCGGCCGCGGCGATCATGCCCGCATTGTCGGTGTTGAGCCGGGGCGCCGCGACGACGACCTGCGCGGCGCCGCCCAGCCGCGCGGTGAGCGCGTCGGCAAGCGCGCGGTTGCAGGCCACCCCGCCGGCCAGCACTGCGGTGGTCCGGTCCAGGGCCGCGGTCGCACGGGCGGTCTTCTCCACCAGCACCTCGATCGCGGCATCCTGAAAGCCCCGGGCCAGGTCGGCGCGATCGCGCTCGAGGTCGTCACTGGCGCGGACCGCGCGGAGCACCGCGGTCTTGAGTCCGCTGAAGGAGAAGGCGTATCCATCCCGCAGCATCGGCCGGGGGAAATCGAACCGCCCGCTCCGTCCCTCGCGCGCCAGGCGCTCGACCTGGGCCCCGGCCGGGTACCCGAGCCCGAGCAGACTTCCCACCTTGTCGAACGCTTCGCCCGCGGCGTCGTCCTGGGTTTCACCCAGGAGGCGATAGGTCCCCCAGGCCGGGACATCGAGCAGCATAGTGTGCCCGCCGCTCACCAGCAGCGCAACAAATGGCGGCCCGAGGTCGGGGTGATCGAGGGCCGGGGCGAACAGATGGCCCTCGTGGTGATGCACGCCGATCAGGGGCTTGCCAAGGCTCCAGGCGAGACCCTTGGCGTACATGAGCCCCACCAGCAGGGCGCCGATCAGCCCGGGTCCCGCGGTAACCGCGATGCCGTCCAGCTGGGTCAGGCCGATCCCCGCCTCGGCGAGGGCGCGGTCCACCACCGGGCCGATGGTCCGCAGGTGTTCCCGGCTGGCCAGCTCTGGAACCACGCCGCCGAATACCCGATGAATGTCCTGAGAGAGGATGACCAGACTGTCGAGCACCGGACGGCCGTCCGCCACCCGGAGGACGGCCGCAGAAGTTTCGTCGCAGCTGGTCTCGATGCCGAGGACGCGGCTAGTTGCCACCGAGAAGATTGGCCACCAGGCTCCGGTTGGAGGTCGAGCTCCAGGGATGCTCCCCGATGACTTTCTTCACGATCACGCCGTCCTTGTCGAGCAGCAGGCTCTCGGGAACGCCGGTGGTCTGATAGACCCGCTGGATATCACCGCTCTGATCGTGGAGGATGTCGAAGGTGAGCCCCAGGTCCCGGACGAACGACGCCACATCGCGCGGGTCCCCGTCGTCGATGCTCACCGCGATGATCCGGAGGCCGCGAGGTCCCAGCTCCTTATAGAGCTGCTCCATCGCCGGCATCTCGGCCCGGCAGGGAATGCACCAGGTGGCCCAGATGTTTATCAGGGTCACCTTGCCCTCGCCGGCCTGGTGCAGCGAGACCGAATCCTGGGTGCCGAGCCGGACCGCGGTGTAGTCGGGCGCCCGGCGGCCCACTTCGATGCCCTCGATCTTGGGGCCGAACGCCACCAGCGCCCCGGCGCCGAGCCCGAGCCCGAGGACGATGACACCGACCCACACCCATTGCTTCGCTTGCTTGGACATTGCTCACCCCTCTTCAGACTGCCGTGGCGCAGGCCTGGCGCAGCCTGGCGATCGCGGCGGCGGGATCGGATTCACCGAACACCGCGGTCCCGGCCACGAACGTCCCGGCTCCCGCTTCCCACGCCTGGCGGATGGTCTCCACCGTGATGCCGCCGTCTACTTCAAGCACCGCCGGGCTCCCGCGGGCGTCCAGCAGCTCCCGGACTTTGCGGATCTTTCCGGTCGCTGCTGGAATGTAACGCTGCCCGGCGAACCCGGGATTCACCGACATCACCAGCACCAGATCGAGATCATCCACCACCTCCTCGATCAGCGTGACCGGCGTTCCCGGATTCAGCGCCAGTCCGGCGCGCATGCCGCGCTCGCGTACCCGGGCCAACTGCCGCTGCACGTGGACGGTGGCCTCGGGATGGAAGGTGAACACGGCGGCGCCGGCCCCGGCGAAGTCGTCGATGTACTTCTCGGGCTGTTCCACCATGAGATGCACGTCGAGCGGCAAGGTGGTGAGCTTCTTGAGGGCCCGGATCAGCGGCGCCCCGAAGGTGAGGTTGGGCACGAAGCACCCGTCCATCACATCCACGTGCACCCAGTCGGCGCCGCCGCGCTCGATCTCGGCGATCTGCTCGCGGAGCCGGCCCAAGTCGGCCGAAAGGGCGGAGGGTGCGATGCGAACGCTCACGAGAGCTCCCGGGTCGGAGTCAGTTGCTGATCACCAGGCTCACCCGCCCCTCGTGGGGGGCGAGGGTGCCGCCGGCGGGCCGCTGTTCCACCACCACTCCGGGCTGTCCCCGGCGGCCCGAGCGGGTGGTGATGGTCCCGAGCCGGAGCCCCACCGATTCCAGCCGCTCCCGCGCCTGCTCCTGGGGAAGGCCCACCAGGTCGGGAATCCGGATTTCGGCGGGACCTCGGCTCACGATCAGATCCACCGCGCCGCCCGGAGCCCGGCTGGCGCCTCCGGCCGGACGGGTGCCCACGACCACTCCCGCTTCCGCCACATTCGCCACGGTGTCGATCTCGCCGACCCGGAGGCCCGCCGCTTCGAGGACTCGCCGGGCCTGGGAAAGCTCGAACGCCATCAGGTCGGGAACCGCGACCGGTCCCGGGCCCGAGCTTACCGTGAGGCTCACCACCGATCCCTCGGTGAGCTCGGTTTCGGGTGGAGGATCCTGCCAGAGAATGTGTCCGGCCGGCACCACCGGATCGGCGCTCTGCTCCTCCAGCCTGGACCGGAGTCCCTGATTGACGAGCTCCCGCTCGGCGGCCTCGAGCGGGAGCCCCAGGACCCGGGGGACCGCATGGTCCCGGGGAATGATCGGTGCGGGATAGGCCACGCAGGTGAGGAAGTACCCGAGCAGCGTCGCCCCGGCGAGGATGACGCCGATGCGCAACCGGTCCCGGCCCTGCACCGTGGCCGGCCAGAGCTTCCGCCAGGAGGGAAGCTTCCGCTCCGCCATCTCAGCCCTCCCGCCGGAGCCGGGCCGCGTAGGCGCCGTCGGTTCCGTGCAGGTGGGGCAGGAGCATGAGATCGCCGGCCGGGGTGAGCAGCTCCGGCGGGACCGACGCGCTGGCTTCCCGGCGGAACCGCGGTTCCTCGGCGAGAAACGCGCTGATCTGCAACTCGTTCTCCTCGGGCTCCAGGGAGCAGGTCGCGAAGAATAACAGCCCGCCCGGAGCGACGACGGCGGCGAGAGTGCGCAGCAGCAGGCCCGCCTCGCCGGCCAGCCCGGCGAGCGCCTCGGGGGCCACCCGCCAGCGGGCATCGGGATGACGGGAGAATGTTCCGGTTCCGAGGCAGGGAGCGTCCAGCAGCACGGCCGGCACCTCGCGTACCGGGGGCGACCCGGCGTCCGCCACCAGCACCGCGGCCGGCTGGTGGCCGGCCCGCAACAGATTTTCCCGGAGCCTGCGGGCCCGGGCCGGCCGGAGGTCGGCGGCGGCGACGAATCCGTCGGCGGAAAAGGCGATCGCCTTGCCGCCCGGCGCGGCGCAGGCATCGTAGAGCGGGCCTTCGGGCCGGTCGAAGAACCGGACCACCAGCGCCTGAGCGGGATCCTGCACGAAGCAGGATCCGGCCGAAAAGCCGGGCAGCTCCTGGGGCCGGCGGCCTTCCACGATCAGGCCGGCGTCGAACGGCGCCGGGCGCCAGGAGATTCCCTGCTGCTCGAAGCTCGCGATCAGGGTCTCGGTGTTCCAGCGGGCCGGCTGCACGACCAGCGGCGGGCGGGCGTTGTTCGCCTGCAGGAGGCGCTCCGTTTCCTCTCCACCGAAGCGCTTCAGCCACCGTTCGACGAGCCATTCGGGGTGGGAATAGCGAGTAGCGAGTTGCGAAGAGGTCACTGCCTCTTCCCCTGCCTCTTCGCTCTTCGCTATTCGCTCTTCGCTGACTTTTCGTAGAACTGCGTTTATAAATCCACCTACTCGCGCACCCGCGATGCGCCGGCCCAGCGAGACCGCGGTGTCCACCGCCGCGTGCCGGGGAACCCGGTCCAGATAGAGGAGCTGGTAGGCCCCCAGCCGGAGGATGTCGAGCAGGTCGTCGCGGATCCGGTCGGGACCGCGATCGAGATGGGGGGCGATCGCGGCATCCAGAACCGTGCGGTGCCGCAGCACCCCGGCGGCCAGCTCGTGAGCCAGCCCCCGCTCGGACTCGGGCAGTGCGGCGAGGGCGCGCTCCAGCGCGAGGTCAAAGGGTATGTCGCGGCGAATGTCGTGGAGCACCCGCCAGGCGGCGGTGCGGGGGGCGAGACCCTGCACGCGGGCTGCTATCAGCTATCGGCTATCCGCTATCCGACGAGCTATCGGCTGCTGATAGCCTGACCGATAGCTGATAGCTGATAGCCGATAGCGCTTCATGACAGCATTCCGCGGGTGGGCGATGAGGGGATCGCCACTTCGCGCCTCGGCATGCGTCCCGCCAGCCAGGCTCTGCGGCCGGCCTCGGTGGCCAGTCGCATCGCGTGGGCCATGGAGACCGGATCCCGGGCTTCGGCCAGCGCGGTATTCATCAGGATTCCGTCCACGCCCTGCTCCATGACCAGGCAGGCGTCGGACGCGGTTCCCACCCCGGCATCCACGATCACCGGAACGGATAGCCGCTGCTTGATGGTCCGGATCGAGTAGGGATTGAGCAGTCCGAGTCCGCTGCCGATCGGAGACGCCAGCGGCATCACCGCCGCGCAGCCGGCGTCCTCGAGCTTGAGTGCGGTGACCAGGTCGTCGCTGGTGTAAGCCAGCACCTGGAATTGTTCCCGGACCAGCTCCCGGGCCGCCATCAGGAGGCCTTCCACGTCGGGCAGCAGGGTCTCCCGGTCGCCGATGACCTCGAGCTTCACGAAGTCGTTGAATCCCGCTTCGCGGCCCAGCCGGGCATACCGGATCGCTTCGTCGGCGGTGTAACAGCCGGCCGTATTGGCGAGGAGGAAATACCGCTCCGGATCGAGGTGATGCAGGATGCCGGCCTCCTTCCGGCGGTCGAGATCCACCCGGCGGACGGCCACCGTCACGCACTCGGCGCCGGAGGCTTCGATGGCGGCCAGCATCTCCTCGTTGCTGCGGTACTTGCCGGTGCCGACGAACAGCCGGGACCGGAAACGGTGATTGCCGATGAGCAGCGGCTCTTCGGTCCCGAGGTCCACAATGGCTTCCACTCATCCACCTCCCACGAAGTGCACCAGCTCCAGGACGTCGCCGTCCTGGAGCGGCGTCTGGCCGATCTCGGGTCGCCGCACGATGCGGCGGTTGAGCTCCACCACAATGCCGCGCGCGTCGAGGCCGAGGCGCTCCAGGAGATCCTGCACCGTGGCGGGGCCAGGGACCACCCGGCCCTCCCCGTTGATGGTGAGTGCGAGCTGGCTCATGCCGCCTCCGCCCACGGCGCGAGCAGGGCCGCGGCCGCGGCCGCCGGATCGTCCGCCTCCCACACCGCCGCAATCACCGCCATACCCCATGCTCCCGCGTCGCGCACCGCTGCTGCCCGGGCGCTGGTTATTCCCCCGATGGCAATCACCGGGTGTCCCAGGGCCACGATCCCGGCCAGCCACGCAAGGCCCCGTCCCCGGTATCCGGGATGAGAAGCCGTGTCGAACACATTGCCTGCGACAAGGTAGTCCGCTCCATCGGCGAGCGCGGCCTCCGCCTCTTCGGCCGAATGGACCGACCGGCCCACCCACCCCCGGCCGAGCACCCGGTGCGCATCGGAGGGATGCAGATCGGCGGCTCGGAGCTGGACGCCCTCCGCCCCCACTGCACGGGCCAGATCCGCCCGGGCGTGCACGAACACTGCCGCTTCCGGAGGCCGCGCCAGCGCGGTGGCCCGCTCGGCGAAGGCGGCCTGCTGGGCGGTGGTGGAATCCGGCGCCCGAACCAGAATCGCGGTGGCAGGTCCTGCGGCTGCGATGGCAGCAGCTCGTACCCCGAAATCGGCCGCCCGGCAGAGCGAGTCAGTGGTGACCGCGAAGAGGCGCGGCAGCGGTCTCATACCAGCGCCAGTCCGGCGCGGCCCGCGCGTCCCCGACCCCACTCCCCCGACGGCATGCGCGACTTCCCGGCCGGCTGCACTTCCCGGATTTCGACCGCCTGATCCCCCGCGGCCACCCGCAGCAGCGGGGCCATGGCCAGCACGGTGCCGGGAATTCCGCTGCCTTCCGCCGGGCTCGCCCCGAACAGCTTGAGCTCCTCCCGGTCCAGAGTGGTCCAGGCACCGGGTACCGGATCGAAGGCGCGAATCCGGCGAGCGACATCCTCCGCATCACTGGTCCAGTTTACCCGGCTGGTGGTGCGATCGAACTTGGGCGCATAGGTGGCGAGCGCGGGATCCTGCTCCCGGGGCTTTAGCAGCCCCAGCCGCATCAGGGCCAGGGCCTCCACCAGCGATTCGGCGCCCAGCCGGGCCAGACGGTCGAGCAGCGTACCGCCGGTCTCATCGGGCTGGATCGCGGTGGCCGATTGGTGGAGGATCGGTCCGGTGTCCATCCCGGTATCCATCTGCTGGATGGTGACCCCGGTTTCCGGTTCGCCGCGGAGAATGGCCCAGGGGACCGGGGCCGCGCCCCTGAGCCGGGGCAGCAGCGATGCGTGGACGTTGATCATCCCCCGGGTGGGAACGGAGAGCACGTCGGCGCGGAGGATGTGACCGTAGGCCACCACAATACCAAGCTCGGGCTGCCAATGACGGAGCGCGGCGAGGAAGATGTCGCCCGAGGGACGCTCGGGCTGAAGCAGCGGGATGCCGTGACGGAGGGCGAACTCCTTGATCGGCGGGGCGACCAGGGTCGAGCGCGACCGGCCTTGGGGCCGATCGGGTTGGGTCACCACACCGACGACCGCCGCGCGCTCGGCGAGGAGCGCCTCGAAGCTCGGCACCGCAAACGCGGGGGTGCCGAAAAAGACGATACGCATTACTCCGGCCGGACGTGCTCCGGGCGAACGGACTTGATCACGCCCTCTCCGCGATGGTCTTTCTTCCAGCGCGATACCAGGAGCTGGCGCTTGAGCGCCCCGAGGTGGTCAATGAACAGAATCCCGTCGAGGTGGTCGATCTCGTGCTGGATGGCGCGAGCCAGCAGACCTTCCGCCTCGAGCCGGTAGGGCTGGCCGTCCCGACCGGTCGCCTCCAGGACGACCCGATCGGGCCGGGCGACTTCTCCGTACACGTCGGGAATGGAAAGGCACCCCTCCTCGGCACGGTTGCGGCCTTCGGCGCTGACCAGCACCGGGTTCACCATCGCGAGCCGGGCATCGTCCACCCCCACCACCGCGACCCGCCGGGCGACCCCGACCTGATTGGCGGCCAGGCCCACGCCCTTGGCGGCGTCCATGGTCTCGAAGAGATCGTCGATCAGACGCCGAACCTCGGCGTCCACTCCGGCGATCTCCTCGCTGCGCTGGCGCAGCACCGGCGAACCGAGAAGGTGGAGGTCGAGCGTGGCCATCTCAGGGACCGGGCGACACCGACTCGCCAACCCGCACGATGCGTCCCCGCTCCACCACCAGGGTGGCCGTACCGCTCTCGATGGTCACCCGGTCTTCCTTGAGGTCCTTGACCTTGCCGACGATCCCGCCGGCGGTGGTGATATCGTCCCCCTTCTTGAGCCCCGCCAGGATCTCGGCGTGCTTCTTCCGCGCCATGGACTGGGGACGGATCAGCAGGAAGTAGAAGATCAGGATGATCGCCCCGAACTGGAACACCAGGATGGCGATCGAGCTGCCGGGACTGCCGTTGGCGGGAGCCATGAGGCTCGCGAGCAGGGATGTCATGCGTCCTCTCGTGCATGGTAGCGGCGGAGCCACTCCCGGCTCCAGCCGTCGAAGGCGCCGGCCAGGATCGCCGCGCGCGCGAGCTCCCCGATCCGGATCAGGAATCTCACGTTGTGGAGCGACACCAGCCGGAGTCCGAGCATCTCTCCCGCCACGAACAGGTGGCGGAGATATCCCCGCGAGAACCTGGCGCAGGTGGTGCAATCGCAGGCGGGATCCAGCGGCTGGTCCGCGGTACGGTGCTCTGCCTTGCGGATGTTCACCCGGCCGACCGAGGTCCACGCGCTGCCGTGGCGTCCGTTCCGGGTCGCGGCCACGCAATCGAAAAGGTCCACTCCCCGGGCGATTCCCTCGACCAGATCTTCCGGAAACCCGACACCCATAAGATAACGGGGCCGGTCGGTGGGGAGCGCGTGCGCGAAATCCTCGAGTACCCGGTGCATCACCGGTTTGGGCTCCCCCACCGAGAGTCCCCCGATGGCGATGCCGGTCCAGGGACCGCGTTCCAGGGTTCCCTCAAGCGAGCGCATCCGGAGGGCGGGATGCGTCCCTCCTTGGATTATCGGCCACAGCGTTTGGTGACTGGACGGCTGGACGGCGGGACGGCTGGAAACAGCCCCACCACCAGCCGTCGAGCCGTCCAGCTGTCCAGCAACCAGCTCTGCGTGCCTCGCCTTGCATCGATCCAGCCACCTCAACGTCCGCTCCATGCCTTCTTCCGCCAGGGCCCACGACGCCTGGCCGGGGACCACGTGGTCGAACGCCATGGCCACATCCGCCCCCAGCGCCCACTGGATGTCCATGGACGATTCGGGCGTCAGGGTGCGGACCGACCCATCGATGTGGCTGGTGAATTCCACCCCGCCTTCTTCGATGGTGCGGAGCCCGGCCAGCGAAAACACCTGGAACCCGCCGGAGTCGGTGAGCATGGGGCGGGGCCAGGAGGAGAACCGGTTGAGCCCGCCCATGGCCCGCACGGTTTCCTCGCCGGGCCGGAGGTGAAGGTGATAGGTATTGCCGAGGATGATCTGGGCCCCGGCCTGCTCGACTTCACGGGGATGCAGTCCCCGCACCGCGCCGTAGGTCCCCACCGGCATGAACGCCGGGGTGAGTACCTCGCCGTGGGGCAGATCGAGCCGCCCGGCGCGGGCGAGACCGTCGGAACGATCCAGGGCGAACGCGAAAGGGCTCACTGCTCGCGCTCCAGGAGCATCGCGTCACCATAGCTGTAGAACCGGTAGCGCTCCCGCACCGCGTGCCGGTACGCTGCCATCACGAGATCGAATCCTGCAAAGCCCGCTGCCAGCATGAGCAGGGTGGAGCGGGGCAGGTGAAAGTTCGTCACCAGCCGGTCCACGATGCGGAACCGGAAGCCCGGCGTGATCATCAGCCGGGTCTCGGCCCGCCCCGGATGCACCGTTCCATCCTCCCGCGCCGCGGATTCGAGGGCCCGCACCACGGTAGTGCCCACCGCCCATACCGCGGCGCCGCGCCGCCGGGCACCGGCCACCAGCTCGGCCGCCTCGGGAGGAATCTCGAACTGCTCCGGATGCATCGGGTGCCGGGCCGGATTCTCCTGGTCCACCGGCTTGAAGGTTCCCGGCCCCACCTCGAGGGAGAGGCGCGCGATCCCGACGCCCCGGCGGCCCAGCGCGTCCAGCATGGCTTCGGTAAAGTGCAACCCCGCGGTCGGAGCCGCCACGCTGCCGGGCTGCTCGGCGAACACGGTCTGATAGCGCACCGCATCCTCGGGGTTGGGCTCGCGCTCGATGTAGGGCGGAAGCGGTACCAGGCCCACCCGCTCCATCGCCTCCTCCGCCGTTGCACCGATCAGCCTGACCCGGCGGTATCCCTCTTTCATCAGCTCGACCGTCTCGACCGAGATCCCTTGTCCCAGGTCCACCGGGCGGCCGGGACGGAGTGCGCTTCCCGGCTTGCCCATGGCAATCCAGGTGCCGTCGCCGGCGGGATGAATGAGGAGGACTTCGGCCGGCGCTCCCGAGGCCCGCCGCCCCAGCAGCCGGGCGTGAAGGACCCGGGTGGTGTTGAGGACCAGCAGGTCACCGGGTGGAATCAGATCGATCAACTCGGAGAACTGCAGATCCTGGAACGATGGCTGTCCTTGCTTCGTTGCCTCCTTGCCTCCGACTACCAACAAACGACTCTCCCCCCGCCATCGACTCGGGGTCTGGGCGATCAGCTCGGACGGGAGCGGGTAGTCGAAGTCGGAGGTACGGAGGGGCGGCGCTGAGTCATCCATCGAAGAGCACCGCCTGCCCGCCGCTCGCGGGAGGCGGGGTGATGCCGAAGCGCCGGTAGGCGTTCGCCGTGGCGACCCGTCCCCGCTGGGTCCGCTCCAGAAATCCCTGCTGGAGCAGATAGGGCTCGTACACCTCTTCCAGGGTGCCGGAATCCTCGCCCACCGCCGCGGCAATGGTCCCCAGTCCCACCGGGCCGCCGCCGAATTTCTCGATGATGGTGGTGAGAATCCGGGCATCCATGTCGTCCAGACCGAACTCGTCGACGTTGAGCCGGGCCAGGGCCTCGGACGCGACCGCCTGGGTGATGACGCCGTCGGCTTTCACCTGGGCGTAGTCGCGAACCCGGCGGAGCAGCCGGTTGGCGATCCGGGGGGTGCCCCGGCTCCGGCGGGCCAGCTCGATCGCACCCTCGGGCGCGATGGGGATCTTGAGAATGCCGGCGGAACGGTGGACGATCTGGGCCAGCTCTTCGGCCGGGTAGAAGCTCAGCCGCTCCACGATTCCGAACCGGGCCCGCATCGGCGGGGTCAGCTGCCCGAACCGGGTGGTCGCCCCGACCAGGGTGAACCGTTCCACCGTCATTGGAATGGTCTGCGCGTTGGGTCCGTCGGCGATCCGCACGTCTACCCGGAAATCCTCCATGGCCGGATAGAGGAATTCCTCGAGCTGGGGCCGCATCCGGTGGATTTCGTCGATGAAGAGAATGTCGCCGGCCCCGAGTCCGGTCAGCAATCCGACCAGATCGCCCGGTTTTTCGAGCACCGGGCCGGAAGAGGTCCGCAGCTGCACCCCCATCTCCTTGGCGAGCAGTGCGGCCAGGGTGGTCTTGCCCAGGCCGGGAGGACCGAAGAAGAGGATGTGGTCCAGCGGGTCGCCCCGCCCCCGGGCCGCGTCGATCGCGATCTGGAGCGATGCCTTGAGCGCCGCCTGGCCCACGAACTCGTCCAGCCGCGACGGGCGGAGGGCCGCTTCGGCGCCGCCCTCGTCGGGCAGCGCGGCCGGGGTGGAGATCTCCAGGCGGGTCAGAGCGCTCTCGCGTTCCACCGCACCGGCCGGGCCCCCGCCGTCACTTCATGCTTCGCATGACAGGTGACGCAGCGGTCCCGGGTCACGGTGATGTCGGCGGCGACGAATTTCCGGTTGGTGGCGCCGCACCGGCTGCACTGCCACTCGGCGGTCTGATGCGGACTGGCGGACACGGCGATCATCCCCGGCCTCCTCGCTGGGTAGTGAGATACTGGAGCGCCTGGCGGACCAGCGCCGCCACGTCCTCGGTCTTCTCCCGTGCCAGGACAAAGCGCACGGCGTCATCGGCGGCGGCGGCCCCATAGCCCAGGGTGACCAGGGCGCGAGCCGCCTCGTCGGCGGGCCGGCCGGCGCGCACCGCCGGCGCGAGGGGCACGTCGGCGAAACGATCGGAGAGCTCGACGATGAGCTTTTCCGCCCGCTTCTTGCCGATGCCGCTCACCGTGCTCAGCGCCGCGACATCTTTGCCCTGGATGCTGCGCACCGTGCGCTCCGGGCCCAGGGTGGACAGGATGGCGAGCGCGAGCCGCGGGCCCAGCCCGGTCGCGCCCAGCAGCCGCTGAAAGATGGTCCGCTCGCCCGTGGTGTCGAAGCCGTAGAGGGTCCAGGCGTCTTCCCGGACGACCAGCTCGGTCAAGAGGACGCAGCGGGCGCCCCGCGCCGGGAGCCGCTCGAAGACCCCCAGGGGCACGATCACCTCGTACCCGATGCCGCCGTCGGTGTGGATCACCACGGCCTCTCCCTCCCGCTCGGCGAGGGTCCCGCTCACGCTGGTGATCATCGCCGTTGGGCCGGGCGGAACCCCAGCAGCAGGTGGGTCAGCGCCACCGCGACCGCGTCGGCGGCGTCGGCCGGCGACGGAGCGGCCTCCAGCTTCAGGATCTTGGCGACCATGTACCCCACTTGCGGCTTCAGCGCCGCCCCGCGGCCCACCACCGTCTTCTTGATCAGGGCGGGGGAGTACTCGGCGACCGAAACCCCGGCCTGCGCCCCGGCCAGCAGGATCACGCCCCGGGCGTGACCCAGGACCACGGTGGTCCGCACGTTGGTGGCGTAGAAGATGTCCTCGACCGCCAGGACGTCGGGGCGGTGCCGCTCCAGCAGCTCGAGCAGTCCCGCATGAATCGACGCAAGCCGACGAGAGAGCGGGTCCGCGGCGCGGGTGCGGAAGACGCCGCATTCCAGGAGGCGCACCGGTCGCCCCGCCGTCGCCAGCCGTTCCACCACGCCGAATCCTACCGTCGCGGTTCCCGGGTCGATTCCCAGGACCTTCATAGGCACGGTGCGGTCAGGCTTCGGCCTCCGCGAGAGTCGCGGCGTCAATGTCGAAGTTGGAGGAAACCTTGGAGACGTCGTCCAGCTCTTCGAGCGCTTCCATCAGCTTGAGCAATCGGGTCGCGTCGCCGCCCTCGACCTTCACCGTGTTCTTCGGCACCATGGCCAGCTCCGCCGATTCGAAGCCGTACTTGCGGGCCTTGAGCGCGTCCTGCACCGCGTGAAACCCGGCCACGCTGGTGGTGATCTCGTACTGGTCGCCTTCGGGGGCAAAGTCCTCGGCCCCCGCTTCCAGCGCGTCCTCGAGCGCCGTGTCCTCGGGATACCGCCCGCCGTCCAGGTAGATCAGGCCCTTGCGGTCGAACATCCAGGCCACCGAATTGGTGGCGCCCAGATTGCCGCCGTTGCGGCTGAAGGCGTGGCGAATCTCCGCCACGGTCCGGTTGGGATTATCGGTAGTCGCCTCGATGATGATCGCGGCGCCCCCCGGCCCATATCCCTCGTACATGATTTCCTGGTAGGTCTCCCCGGCCAGCTCGCCGGTCCCCTTCTTGATGGCACGCTCGATGTTGTCGTTGGGACAGTTGACCGCGCGGGCGGCGTCGATCGCCGTGCGGAGCCGGGCGTTGCCCCCGGGGTCGCCGCCCCCGGCCTTGGCCGCGACGATGATCTCCCGGATGCGCTTGGCCCAGACCGCCGACCGCTTGTTGTCGGTCGCGGCCTTCTTGTGCTTGATCTGCTTCCACTTGCTGTGGCCGGCCATCCCGGACTCCTTCCCGCGCGTACCGCTTAAACATAGCAGTCGCAACGGGTTCCCACCAACACGCAACCCTCTTCAACTATCTTGTGTCATAAGGTAGTTGGCGGCAGGTTGGGCGTCCTTCACCCGTCGGGGTCCCGTGCGCTTTTCCGCTCCGCTCAGCCCACCGGTCTTTCACGTCCTGCTCGCGCTCGGTGACGACGTGCTGCACGGCTACGCGATCATGCAGCGCTTCGAGGAAATCACTCGCGGCAACGAACAGCTGCTGCCCGGCACTCTCTATGTCACCCTGGCCCGCATGGTCGAGCAGGGACTGATCGAGGAGGCCAGGCCGAGAGCGGGAGAGCAGAGCGGCGGCGCCCCCCGTCGTTACTACCGGCTCACCGCCCGCGGCCGGGCGGCGGGGAGGGCCGAAAGCGAACGGCTGCGGCGCCTGGTGCAGGTCGCCAAGGAACGGGCCTGGCTCCCGGAGACGGCCCGTTGAGCGAGGTCCTGGCGCTGCTCCTGTTCCGGATCGCCGCGCGGGCGCTGCCCCGCCGGGTGCGCGAGGCGATGGGCGACGAGATGCAGGAGACGTTTCGGGCCGCGTGGCGGGACCGGCGCGGGGGGCGGCGGCTCGGATATGCCCTCTATTCCGCCGCGGACCTGGTCACGGCGGGGATCGGCGAGCGCTGGCGGACGCGGGAGACTTCAACGGAGCGGAGACCCAAAGTGAACTCACTCTGGCAGGACGCGCGCTATGCCGCGCGCTCGCTCATCAAAACCCCCGGCTTTTCCTTCGTGGCGGTCCTCACCCTTGCTCTCGGCATCGGCGCGAACGTCTCGATCTTCAGTATCGTCAACGCGGTTCTGCTGCGGCCGCTGCCCTTCGAAAACCCCGAGCACCTGGTGGAAATCTGGGAATCGCGGCTGGACCGGGGCTGGACCAACTCCTCGTTCAGCCATGCGAATTTCTGGGACATCCAGGACCAGAACAAAACCTTCACTTCGGTGGGGGCGCTGCGGAGCGGCTCGATCAATCTCACCGGCATGGACTACCCCGAGCGGCTGTCGCTGGGCTCGGTCTCGGCGAGCTTCTTCCGGACCCTGGGCGTCACTCCCGTCGCGGGAAGAACCTTCGCCGAGGGGGAAGACGGGGCCGGGGCCGATGGTCTGCAGGCGGTGCTCTCTTACGGACTCTGGATCCGCCGGTTTGGCGGCGATCCGGCAGTCGTAGGGCGATCCATTGCATTGGATGGGCGCTCCCACACGGTGATCGGCGTGCTGCCCCGGGGAGAGCCCTGGCTCGATGCCGCCGACATTTTCGTTCCGCTCCGCCGCGTCGCCAACCCTGACCGGGGAAGCTGGGAGCTGTCGGTGATCGGGCGGCTCGCCCCCGGCGGCTCGATCGAGGGGGCCCGAACCGACCTGACATCGATCGCGCGCGGCATCGCCGAGCGGTTTCCCGAGGAAGCCCGGGGAATGGGCATCACCATGGCGCCCTCGTCGGCATGGGTGGCGAGTGAGGGCCTGCGCCGGGCGCTCTGGATCCTGATGGGAGCGGTCGGCTTTCTGCTGCTGATTGCCTGCGTGAATCTGGCAAATCTGTCGCTGGCCCGTGCCACCGGCCGGGCACGGGAGCGCGCCCTGCGCGCCGCGCTTGGCGCCAGCAAGGGGCGGCTGGTCCGTCAGGCGCTGACCGAATCCATGCTTCTGAGCGCCGCCGGCGCCGGGGCCGGCGTGCTGCTGGCGGTCGGCGTGCTCAAGGTGCTGCGCTCGCTCGATCCGGGAGGCATTCCCCGGCTGTCCGAAGTGAATCTGAGTCCGGCCGTGCTGGGCTTTACCGCGCTTGCGATGGTGGTCACGGGGCTGGCGACCGGCATCATTCCCGCCATTCACGCGGCGCAAGGCGAGCTGGGCTCGACCCTGCGCGAGGGCGATCGCAACGTCGGGACCGGCCGGGGACTGGCGCGGGTGCGCGGACTCCTGGTTGCCCTCGAGGTGAGCGCCTCGCTCGCACTGCTCATCGGCGCCGGCCTGCTGCTCCGCAGCTTTGGCGCGGTGCTCGGGACCAACCGGGGATTCCAGACCGGGGACCGGGTGGTGGCTGAGGTGGCGCTGCCGAATGCCTATGAGCCAACCCAGGTGGATCAGTTCCTGGCCACGGTGGCGGCGCGGCTCACGGGCCACCCCGGCATCACCTCGGTGGCGGCGGTCTCGATGCGGCCGCTCCGCGGCGTGGGCACCGGCATGGGCTTCGCGGCGTCCGACAAGCCGGATCCCCCATCCGACCAGGTGCCCTGGGCCGGGTGGCGGATGATCACCGCAGGCTATTTCCGCACCCTGGGGGTTCCGCTCCTGCGCGGCCGCGACTTCACCCCGGCCGACCAGCTCGCCAAGCCCTGGCGGGTGATCATCAGCCAGCGCATCGCCGACCTGCTCTGGCCCGGAGAGGAGCCGGTGGGGCGGCAGCTCATCATGTGGAAGGGGCAGAGCAACCTGCCGGCCGAAGTCATCGGTGTGGCGGCGGACATGCGCGACTGGGACCTTGCCGGCGATCCATCCTACGGCGTGTACTTCCCGTACTATGGCGCCGGCGCATCGACCATCTACTTCGTGGTCCATGGCCGGACGACGCCGGAGGCGATCCGCCCCGTCTTCCGCCAGCTCCTCGCCGAGATCGACGCCACCATTCCTCTGGCGCGGGTCGCGACCCTCGAGGATCTGGTGGGCGAATCGGTGGCGTCCCGTCGCTTCATCATGCTGCTGCTGGCCGCGTTCGCGAGCGTGGCACTGGTCCTCGCCCTGGCGGGAGTCTACGGCGTGCTCTCCTACGCGGTCTCTCGCCGCACCTCGGAGATCGGGGTTCGGCTGGCACTGGGCGCGAGCCCGTCCGCCGTGGTGCGTCTGATCGTGGGGCAGGGGATGCGGCCGGTGGTGATCGGTCTGGTGGTGGGAGTGGCGGCGGCCCTCGCGCTGACCCGCCTGATGACCAGCCTGCTGTTCGGAGTGTCCCCGACCGACATCCCCACCTACCTGGCGGTGGCCACGCTGCTGGGCGGCGCCGCGCTGGTGTCCTGTTACGTCCCGGCCCGGCAGGCGCTCGGGGTGGATGTGGTCGCGGCGCTGCGCAAGGAATAGAGAATGGCTCTTGGAACCGCTACAGCCCAGCGCCCCGGTTCACGCGGAGGCGCAGAGACTCGGTTATCAACCAGGAGGTCAGTGCGGAATCCTTCTTCGAACACCATCCCGTCGCATGCGAAACGGA
>Ga0209387_1000098_pt1 | contig 24461 bp, 20 predicted proteins | sample NCControl_FD_187515 | JGI IMG/M metagenome (GOLD analysis project Ga0209387, IMG submission 187515) | Agricultural soil microbial communities from Utah to study Nitrogen management - NC Control (SPAdes) (version 2) | ecosystem: Environmental > Terrestrial > Soil > Agricultural land | place: USA...
TTGCCGCACGTGCTCGCGCTTTCTACTTCTTCGCCATTCTGGATGGGCCACAACACAGGTCTCAAATCGTATCGTACGGAAGTTTTCAAACAGTTTCCCCGCACCGACATTCCCGATCACTTTGATTCGTACAGCAACTTTCAACGATACGTGGATCTCTTGGTGCGGACGGGTTGCATTAACGACGGAAAGAAGATCTGGTGGGACATTCGTCCGCATCCGTATTTCCCGACGCTGGAATTTCGTATCTGCGACATTCCGACGCGCGTTGATGACACGATCGCGATCGCGGCGTTGTTTCAGGCGATCGTGGCGAAACTAAACAGCCTGATCGACAAGAACCTCGGCTTCCGGCTTTACCGGCGAATGTTGATCCAGGAGAACAAGTGGCGCGCCGTACGTTATGGGCTCGAGGGCAAGATGATCGACTTCGGTAAGCAGACGGAGGTGCCAGTCCGTGATCTGGTGCACGAGCTGCTCGAGTTTGTCGACGACGTGGTTGACGACCTCGGATCGAGAAACGAGATCAACCATATTCATACGATTCTCGACCGCGGCACCTCTGCTGACCGCCAGCTTCAGATTTATCGAGAAACAAACGATCTAAAGGCTGTAGTTGACGATCTGATCGAGTTAACGATGGAAAATGTCGGGGAACCAAAATTGGCGGGAATACCGGCGCCGACTACAACCGCATCAACCATCGCGAAATGACTTCTTGCCGAGATAGTGCTGCCAAAGCATGCGCGCAGCGACGGCGCGATACGGACGCCACCTTTCGGCGATCTTTTCGAGCTCTTCGGGCGTCGGCTTACGTTCGAGACTGAGCAAGTCTTTCGCCGCAACCGCCAGTGCCAGATCACCAGCCGGCCAAATGTCAGCCCGTCTCATGGCCATCAGCAAATAAACATCCGCACTCCACGATCCAATGCCTTTCATCCGTGTTAGATATACCTGTGCCTCACGATCGCTCAACCGTGCGAGTCGTCCAAAACTGAAATGTCGATTCACGATCGACTCCGACAGATAAAACAGATACGCGGATTTTTGGCGCGTCACTCCGAGTCCACGTAAGTGTGATTCCCCCAGATCAACGAATCGCTCCGGCGTAAACGGCGCAATGGCCGACTCAAGCCGCAACAGCATCGCCTTCGCGGACTTCAACGACACTTGTTGTTCGAGGATGATATGGACGAGGGTTGGAAAGCCCGTGGGGCGTCGCCACAGTGGCGGCGCGCCGTATGTCGCGAGGATCCAAGCGAGCGTTTTATCGCGCGCGGCCAACTCTTGTGCAGCCTGGACCAGGGTTTTCGTCGTTAAGGGCGCCAATCTCTGCGCCTTTGCGTCTTTGCGGGAACCTTCGATGCGCAAAGTACGGCCTCCCGCCAAAGACGACCTGAACGCTATCGCGTAGCAATCAGCAGGAAGTTCTCGAAAAGGATGCGGCCGTCGCGCGACTCGTTGGGATGCTCCCAGCGGGTGCGGTTCTTGTTCCAGTCTTCAAACGATTTTTCGAGGTGGAACTGAACGGTATAGATCAATTGACCGCCACTGCGCTTTACCATCATCTGATTGCGGCAGAGATACGACGTTGCCAGTAGGTTGAACCCTTCCGGAACGCGATCGAGTTGGAGTCCATGGTTCTGCCACACGTGAAGAATGCGCGCGGCTTTTGATTCACTGCCAGACAACTCGGTGGCTGGCTCACAATCGACGGCGATGTTCTCGAAGATCGGATCGTCAGGCTCGGTGATGCGAACGAAGCGATACTGGTACTCCTGCGGGCGATCGACACGCTGCTCATGCTGCTCGAGTTTGTCGAGAGTGATTACACGGGCGCCAAAGCTCAGGCCAACCAACTGATGACCGCCGCAGATCGCGAGCACCGGAATTTTTGTCTCTCGAATGAAGCTGCTGAAACTGTCGAGTATTGATTGCTGGTAGTAATCAAAGTCGCGTAGCGTGCCACTCACGACGACGGCATCCGGTTTGAAACGGGCTGCCGCCTCGCCAACCTCGGACACGTGGGCCACCTCGGTGGTCGGCTCCTTCACCAGTCGCGAGATGTTGTTAAGAATGTTTTCGACGGCCATGCCGGCGATCAGTCGCTCGCGCCTCATTTGCGCGGCGAGCATCTCGCCCCAATCGTTGCGCGCAACGCTGGACAGGTCGCCCTCGTCGCGCAGCAGGCTGTCAACCACCAGAATGCGCGCCTCGCCGATGCGTTGGGCAACCGGTTCATAGCGGCAAAAAGTTTGTTGTGTGAAGGGGAATGGAATAAGGTCTTGGCTCATCTGTCGTGTCGTTAATCTCTGGTTTGGGGGTTCTGTTACTTCTTATTAAACTCCGGCATCTTTGTTCCCGGGCCCGCGGCCGCGATCTCGTCGCGAACTTTAGCAATTAGCAGGCCACGCAGCCGGCTACGAACACGTGCGGTCTCTTTGCTAGCGTCCTGTTCAACCAGCAGCAACATTCTATACCACGTCGAGTCCAATTCGTCGGCAATGTGGGAAATCTTTGTGATGTCGTAGGGTACAGCCACGTCCGTAACACCGATCCGGGCGAAGACCGACAGGTATCGCGCGGTAGCCAGGTCGGGACACAGGAGCCGCCGGCGTCCGATTTTCAACTCAACTCCGAGCAGCGTGTGTTGAACAACGATACGCGCTTTCGGGTTTGCCGCTTCGAAATGGTAAGAGCGGGTGCGCAGACGCAAAATTCGCTCGCGATAGATTCGCGGCAGCCAGGTTTCGCCAAGTTTTGCCTGGATCTGGTCGGCGTAGCCTTCGGCGTTCACTATCGCTTCGTAAAGAACTGAGATTGAATCCGAGTCTGAAGACCGTTGATGACGCGCCCCGGGAAAATGCCGAGATACAACACACCCGCGACTGTGATTATCAGCGCCAGCGCGATGCTGGCGGGAATGCGCGGCGCGGTCCACGCAGTCGTCCGGTCTCCGAAAAACATGATGATAATTAGTCGCAGGTAGTAGTAAGCGGAGACTGCGGTGTTGAGCACTCCTATCACTACCAGCGCGTACATTCCCTGATCGATAGCGGCTCCAAACACCATGACCTTGCCCATGAACCCTGCCGTGAGCGGCATGCCCAACAGACTCAGCATGAAAAGACTCAAAGAGAATGCGAGCACCGGCGACTCGAATCCGATCCCGCTATAGTCTTCCATCGACGTGCGGCGGTCGCCACTGCGCGCGATCAATTGCACGACAGCGAACGCACCAATGTTCATCACCGCGTAGGTCAACAGGTAGAACATCACGGCGGTAACTGCCCGGTTGCGTTGTGTGGGATCGGTGGCCCCTGCGGCGATGCAGCCGATCAACGCATAACCGGCGTGAGCGATCGACGAGTACGCCAGCATTCGCTTCACGTTGTTCTGAACAATCGCGACGACGTTGCCGAGCGTCATCGTGAGTATCGCCATGACAACGAGCGCGCCGACCCACGCCTGATGCAGATGCTCGCCGGCGTTGCTGTAAGAAGAAACGACAAGCGGCAAGCCAAACACAAACACGCGCATGAACGAAGCGAAACCCGCCGCTTTCGGACCAGCCGCCATAAACGCGGTCACAGGCGTCGGCGCGCCTTCGTAAACATCCGGGGTCCAGATGTGAAACGGCGCGGTGGCAATCTTGAAACCGAAGCCGACAAGCATCATCGCCGCGCCGGCAAAAAGTAGCGCCGGATACTGCGCGTCGTTCAAGCGGCTCGCTAGCTCCGCGATGTTCGTCGTGCCCGGAACTATGCGGGTAAAGGTCCCTCCTGGTCCCGGTTCCGCGATCGAAGTTGCGCCATAAACCAGGGCGATGCCGTAAAGCAGAAACGCTGAAGAGAACGAACCGAGGATGAAGTATTTCAGTGACGACTCGTTTGAACGAACGTCGTTGCGACGGAAGCCCGCCATCACGTAAGTTGCGATCGACAGGATCTCGAGTCCGAGAAACACGATTACCAGATCGTTACCCGACGCCATCAACATCATGCCGACCGTGGCAAACAAGAGGAGCGCATGAAACTCGCCCGCCGGAAGCTGTTCTCCGTCAACCCAAACATTTGCTATCAACAGCGTGAGAAACGAGACGAGCAAAAAGATCAGCGTGAATCCCAGGCGCAGCTGGTCAAGCACGATCATGCCGTTGAACGCGTCGAATGAAGCCGTACCGAAGGCCCACAGCCAAATGGTGGCGACGGCGGCGGCGAACAGCCCGGCCATCGAGATTCCGCCCGTAATCCAGCGCTGTGCCGGACGCCCAAATGCGTCCACGAGCATCACGATCACGGCCGCGGCGCAGACGATTACCTCCGGCGCAATCAGCGACCAGTTGATAATCGGCATAGTTGATTGCGCGAAAAACAGATTCATTCAGTCCTGCGTTTGAGATTTGCGGTTTCAACTGAGCCGCCGGCGGGAGATTGGATCACGCGCGCTCGAATGGCCTCCACGGCTGCTTTCGAACGATCCAGAAACGGCCGCGGGTACACACCCATGAAAAGCATCAGCAGCATGAGCGGCAGTATCAGTCCAAGCTCGCGTGTGTTGAGATCGCGGAGTCGCGCGTTTTCCGGATTTGTAATCTCACCAAATAGCACGCGCTGCAACATCCACAACATGTAAACGGCTGCCCAGATCACGCCCGTCGCGGCAAGCATCGTGACTATCCACGAACGGCTGAAAGTGGAGGTCCACATTCCCGTCAGGATCAAGAACTCGCCGACAAACCCGTTCAGGAACGGCAGACCGATCGACGACAGCGACGCGATCACAAAGAGCGTCGCATACAACGGCATCGGCGTAGCCAAACCGCCAAACTCGCTGATCGCGCGGGTATGCCTGCGTTCGTAAATGAAACCGACGAAAAGGAACAGCGCACCGGTGGAAACGCCGTGATTCAGCATTTGATAGACCGCGCCTTGCATGCCGAGCTCGGTAAACGAAAAAATGCCGAGCACGATGAAACCCATGTGACTAACAGACGAGTAAGCGACGAGTCGTTTTACGTCGGGTTGGACCATCGCCACGAGCGCGCCGTAAATGATTCCAATCACCGCCAGCGTGATTAGTACCCACGCCCAATCCTTCGCTGCTTGTGGGAAAAGCGCCAGGTTGAAACGCATCAGACCGTAAGTTCCCATCTTCAGCAACACTCCCGCGAGAATCACTGAGCCTGCTGTCGGCGCTTCGGTATGCGCATCCGGCAGCCACGTGTGGACGGGGAATACCGGCACTTTGATACAGAAGGCAATGGCGAAAGCGATGAACAGCCAGAAGGCAGTCCGCGCCGGCAGCGGGTTGGTCCGCATCGCTTCCAGGATTATCGTGTAGTCAAACGATTGATAGATGAAATACAGCGCGATGATCGCGACCAGCATCAACAAACTGCCGACGGCGGTATAAATGAAAAACTTGACAGCGGCATAGATGCGACGCTCGCCGCCCCAGATTCCGATCAGGAAAAACATCGGCACCAGCGACGCTTCGAAGAATAAATAGAAAAGCAGCAGGTCGAGCGAGACGAAGACGCCGATCATCGCCGACTCGAGGATCAGCAGAAAGACATAGTAAGAGAGCTGTCGCTTGTGGACCGCGGTCCAACTCGAAAGGATCGCGATCGGCATCAGCAATGTCGTCAGCAGCACCAGCCACAAACTCATACCGTCGACGCCCAGGTGATAGCGGGCGCCGATCGACCCGATCCAACTGATGTTTTCTTCGAATCGAAATTCAGGTCCCCAGCCCGCGCCGCGCAGAAGCAGTAAGGAAACAGCAAAGGTCAGCGTGGTGGTGGCGAGCGCAATCCACTTGTGATGTCCGTCGCGATTGCCGGCGACGAGACTGTAAACGACCGCGATTAGCGCGCCCGCGACGGGTAACAAAATTAGCGTGGTAAGTAAGTAAGGCATTTGTTACGGCCTCGCCCCCGGAAAACCGAGATACGCAAACAGACCGATCAAAATCAGCGCGCCGATCAGAATGATCGCAGCGTAAGCCCGCACAAACCCGGCTTGCATGTAACGCGCCAGGCGGCCCAGTTCTGTTACTGACTGGCCAATTCCGTGCAGCAGCCCATCGATGACGCCGATGTCAATCATCTTCCAAAGTCCTTCGCGTGAGCCCACGACAATTGGGTGAATCAAAGTCGCGTCGTAAATCTCGTCGACGTAGTACTTGTTCTCCAAAATTCGCGGCATCTCAAGCGTCGGCCGTTTCTTGAATATGGTCCAGCCAATGCCAATCCCCAGCAGCGCGATCGCGACGGAGCCGCCAGCTAACAATCGTTCCGCCACGATCTCATCATGTGAATGAACAGCAGCAGCCGCATGATCTGTGTGAGCTACGACGGGTTCAAGGGTGTGTTCGATGACATTGACGTCGCGGTCTGTAACTAAAGAGCTCATCGCGTAAGGTACACCGATAAAACCACCGACTGTTGAGAGCACCGCCAACACGATCAGCGGGACCGTCATGATCTTCGGCGATTCATGTGGATGGTGATGCGCTGCATCGAACCGTTCTTTACCCCAGAAGGTCATCACCATCATCCGCGTCATGTAGATCGCGGTGAGTAGCGCAGTAATCGCTCCGACGACCCACAAGATCTGGCCTGCTGAGCCGATCCCGGGCGCGCTCCAGGTTTTCCAAAGAATTTCATCCTTCGAAAAGAAACCAGCGAAGATCGGAATACCACTGATGGCGAGCCAACCGATGAACATCGTCACAAACGTTACCGGCATATACTTTCGCAGGTTGCCCATGCGCCGCATGTCCTGCTCGTGATGCATGCCGTGAATCACGGAACCCGATCCGAGAAACAGCAACGCTTTGAAGAACGCGTGCGTGATGACGTGGAAGATAGCCGCAACGAAAGCGCCCACACCGCAAGCCAGAAACATGTAACCAAGCTGCGAGACGGTCGAATACGCGAGAACTTTCTTGATGTCGTTTTGCGCGAGGCCAATTGTTGCGGCGAACAGAGCGGTGGCAGCGCCGACGATCGCCACGATGAACATCGCACTCGGTGCGTGGATGAAGATCTCGGAACAGCGGACGATCAAGTAGACGCCGGCCGTCACCATCGTCGCCGCATGAATTAAGGCCGACACGGGAGTGGGTCCAGCCATTGCGTCAGGCAACCAGACGTAAAGGGGAATCTGCGCGCTCTTTCCCGCCGCGCCGATGAACAGTAAAATCGCGATCGTCGTTGCGCCGCCGGCAAAAATCGCGCTTAGAGTGAACGGCTCAACCGGTTGGTTTTTGAAGAACGAGAGCGCAGTTTGCGCCGCTTCGCCTGCGGCGGGATTGGCGAAAAAGCTAACGGAACCAGTCACGAAGAACGTCAGCATGACGCCTAGAATGAATCCCCAGTCGCCGATGCGGTTCGTAATGAAAGCCTTTTTCGCCGCGTCAGCCGCCTCTTTTTTGTTGAAGTAGTAACCGATCAACAGGTACGAACAGAGCCCGACACCTTCCCAGCCGACAAACATCAACACGAAGTTGTCAGCAAGCACGAGCGTCAACATCGCGAACATGAAAAGGTTCAGATAGGCGAAGAAGCGGTAGAAGCCCGCCTCGCCGTGCATGTAACCGACAGCGAAGATGTGAATCAGCAAGCCGACAAAAGTAACGAAGAGCGCGTACGTGCCGCTCAGTCGATCCATGGCTAACGCGAAGTCGGCGCGAAGCGTGCCGACCTGCAGCCACGTCCAGATGTGATCGAGCAGAGGCTCCTCGCCACGCAGCGCGCCGTGCGATTTAAAGGCGAGATAAAAAGCGACCAAAGTCGAAATCGCAATCGAGCTGCACGCCACCAGTCCGATAAATCGTTCGTCGCGCACACGCCGCCCGACGAACCAATTTATGACCGCGCCGACTAAGGGCGCGAAGATGATCACGCTGAGGAGATTGGTTTCCATTATTCTTAGAACTTAGTACTTGGTGCTTTGTACTTTGTTCACCTGACCTAAGGGCTACATCGAACCAACGGTTCCTTCAGGCAGCGAACAAAGAACAAAGCACTAAGCCCAAAGAACCAAACTAAAGTTTCAAAATACTCGCCTCATCCACATCAAGCGTTTCCCGATTACGAAAGATCGTGATGATGATCCCGAGGCCCACTGCCGCTTCCGCTGCCGCGACTGTCATAACGATGAAGACGAACAGTTGTCCCGTTACGTCGTGAAAAAAACTCGAGAACGCAACAAACGTCAGGTTTACGGCGTTCAGCATCAGCTCGATACACATGAACATCGCGATGACGTTGCGCTTAATGATCACTCCCGTTACGCCGATCGTGAACAGCACGGCGGAAAGCGCTAGATACCAGGAGAGTTGTGGTTCCATAACGTTTTAATCTCGCTTTGGCGGTTCGTGCAGCTGATTGAGGCCGAGCAAACGCGCGGCCTCTTCGGTTGTCTCCGCTTCAACGGCCAGCGTGGATTCGTGACCAACGGCCGGATCGACCAGCGACAACGGAATCTGCGTCGCGCCCGGAACGATACGCGCATTTGGCGAAAGCGGTCCGCCTCGACGCGCGAGTGTCATAGCGCCAACGATCGCCATCAGTATCAGGATCGAAGTGATTTCAAACGGCAGCAAGTATTGGGTAAACAACTCCGAGCCGATCGAATGCGTTAGACCCACTGATGAGCCGTCAGATACCGGCGTGACGCGCGATTCCTGCACCGTCACCAGAATGAACGCGACTTCGGCGATCAATACGGCCGACAAAACAACCGCCGCCGGCACTAGAAACTTGAGACGCTGCCGCCGGCGTTCCTCCTCCTCGACGTTGAGCAACATGATCACAAAGACGACGAGCACCATGATCGCACCTGCGTAAACGATCACTTGCACGGCTGCGATGAAGGGCGCCGCCAGCATCACATACAGGCACGCTAGCGAGATAAAGACGCCGATCAGCGAGATGGCGCTGTAAAGCGGATTGCGCTGAGCGACCACCGCCAGCGCACAGCCAATCGCCATCCCGGCAAACAAAATGAACAGCAGGACCAGCATCACAAACCCGGAAACAGGAAGATTAGCGTTGCAGTCAGGAAAATGCTGAACAGCGCAAACGGTATTAGTACCTTCCAACCAAAGTTCATCAATTGATCGAAGCGAAATCGCGGCAACGTCCCGCGCAGCCAAATATAAAGAAACAGAAAGAAGACGATTTTGAGTATGAAACCGATCGCGCTCACCAGGCCGAACAGGAATGATCCGCGCCCGAAGACGTCCTCAGCAAACGGCACGTTCCAGCCACCGAGAAACAATGTGGTAGCCAGCATCGACACCGTAAACATGTTGATGTATTCCGCGAGGAAGAACAGCGCAAACTTCATCGCACTGTATTCGGTGTGAAAGCCCGCGACTAGCTCTGTTTCCGCTTCCGGCAGGTCAAATGGAACACGGTTCGTCTCAGCAATCGCGGCAATCATATAAATGATGAAGCCGAGCGGATGAAAGAAGATGAACCAGCGCGCGCCGTGCCAGCCCGATTGCCTTTCGACGATTGTCCCGAGGTCCAAACTGCCGGCCAGGAGAATCACTCCGATCAGACTCAACCCCAGCGCGAGTTCGTAAGAAATCATCTGCGCGGATGCACGGAGTCCGCCCATCAAACTGTACTTGTTATTCGACGACCAGCCCGCGAGCATGATTCCGTAAACGCCAACCGACGTGACGCCCAAAACGTAAAGCAGGCCCACGTCGAGGCGGGCGATGGTCAGCGGCAACGAGATGTCGGTGAAGGGAATTCGCGTTTCTGGTCCAAATGGATAGACGATCATCGACATCAACGCAGCCATCGTGGCGATTACAGGCGCCAGAAAATAGATAAAGCGCGTCGACTTATCAGGGACGATGTCTTCTTTAAAAATGAACTTCAGCAGGTCCGCAAACGGTTGTAGGAGTCCTCCCGGGCCGACGCGATTCGGACCAAGCCGTCCCTGGATGAACCCGAGTATGCGACGTTCGGCCAGCACTGTGTAGGCCACGATCAGGATGACGACCGTGAAAGCCACAGTGATGGCTACGAGCTTGAGGCCAATGTCGAGGGCAGTATCCATTTTCAAGCTTTCCCGCAAAAGCCAAAGGATATGATTCTCTTTGCGTCTTTGCGGAAATCTTTAACTCATGCCTTAGCTCCCACTGTTATCTGGTAGAGCGGAGAGATCGCCGTCGTCTCAGGTCGAGGATTGCCCGACGCCAACAGATGAAACTGTGGCACCTTGTCTGTCAGGTTTCCAATCCGGAACAACTCGTGTCCGACTTTCGGCGTTCCATAGATTTTCTCGCCAGTATCGTCGAGCGCTTCGACGGCGTTGCGAACAGCGCCAAGCTCTTCGCTTACGTCAGTTTGCCCTACGCGATATTTCGCCTGAATAGGATTCGTTTCGTCTTTCAAAAGTGGATAGCGCAAGCCGGCATATGCCGGCACCTGCTCGCCGATTTCACGGAACACTGCGCTCGGTGACATTTCGAAGCCGAAATCCAATCCAAGTTCTTTCGCAAGCTGTGCGGTGATCATCCAGTCGGGCCTTGACTGGTGCACGGGCGGAATCGACTGTCGCACTCGTTGGACCAGTCCGTCGTTGTTGGTGAACGTACCGTCCTGTTCGGCGTACGACGACGCCGGCAACACGACATCGGCGTGCCTCGTTGTTTCAGTTTCGAAGAGTTCCTGGACCACCAGAAAGTCGAGTTTCGCGAGCGCGTCTTCCCGGCCTTCGAGATGTTGCGGCAGGAAACTCCCGGCCACATAGATCGCGCGGATCGCCTCACCGGAAGCTTCAAGCATCTCCGACGACGTCATCGCGCCGTTCATCATCCGCATGTCGTGCGCACCGATGCTGTTGTTGAATAACGGCAGCGGATGAAACAATACGCGTCTGCTGTCTGCCGCAAAAACGGTCGCGAGCTGGCCGACGACAGCTTGTGCCTCGCGGCTAAGCTCCCCGCCAAACATCACGATCAGATCACCCTGCGTATCGGAGATGATCTGGCGCACGGCATCGATCTCGCTGGTTTCGATACCTGCTTTCCGCGCGGCGAGTGCGTCGTTAGATGGAAGTGCGAGTGCGAGCGCGATTGCGTCTTCAGTTCCCGGTCTGATGTGCAGAAACCTAGCCGCCTGTTCCACGAGACGAATGCGAACGGGGTTCGCGATGATTAGTTTCGCGCCGCCGTTTCTCACAGCCTGGCGGATCTGCTTGCCGGTCAACGGTTGCAACTCTTCGGGCTCGCCCCCGATCAACAGAATCGTCTTCGCGTAACGGATGTCGCGATGCGTCGCCAACTGTCCGCCGAGGTTGTCGAAGAACGGCTTGAGCGTGAACGCGTCCGCGGCGGTGTAGTTGTCAGTGCCGACTAATTCAGTCGTAAACTTGTGCAGCACATACAGTGATTCGTTCGTGAGACGCGGACTACCGACGACGCCGATCGCGTTTCGTCCATGCTCATCTGCGACGGCGTCGAGGCGCTCAGCGACGTGACGAATCGCTTCATCCCATGTTGCGGGAATCAGTTTCCCGCCTTTCTTGTAGCGAATCATCGGCGTGCGAATGCGCGCTTCATGGTTGACGAAAGGATGACCAAATCGGCCTTTGACGCACAGGAACTCGCCGTTAATGCCGTTCACGTAACGATCGCGCGCGACGACGCGCATCAACTCGCCCCCGCGTGAACCGAGCGACATCTGACAGCCATCAGAACAGAAGTTGCAGGTCGAGATCGTTTGGGCCAACTCCCATGGACGTGTCTGGTGACGATATGTCGCGTCGAGCAGTGTGCCGGTTGGGCAGACCTCGATGCAGTTGCCACACTGCGAACAGTCGAGCCAGCCAAGATAAGTGCCGATCACAGTGTGCGCGCCACGGCCACCTGCTTCGATCGCGTCCTCGCCCATCCATTCGTCGCAAACGCGCGTACACCGTTTGCAGAGAATGCAACGTTGCGAATCATTCGCAATCATCGGCGAGAGATATTTCTCGGCGTAGTAATTTTTCTGTTCGGTGAATCGTTCTTCGAGACCGCCCCAGTCGAAGGCCATCTCCTGGAGTTCACACTCGCCGCCGCGATCGCAGACCGGGCAGTCGAGTGGATGGTTGGCCAGTAAAAACTCGGTCATGGCCCGCTGGGCCTTCTCGATCTCTTCGCTTTGTGTAGTGACAATCATGCCATCGGTGCAGATGATGGTGCACGACGTCTGTAGCTTCGGCATCTTTTCGATGCGCACGAGGCACATGCGACACGAGGCTTGCAGCGCGAGGTCAGCGTAATAACAGAACGACGGGATATCGAATCCCTTGTCGCGGCACACGTCGATCAGACGCGCGCCTTTGGGAACTTCAAATACCTTGCCGTTGATTGTGACTTTAACTAACTCAGTCGCCATTCAGTACTTTGCCTTACTTAAATCGCATCCCCTGTCAAGCTCTACCGTGCGTAACTCTGCGTGCCTCTACGCCTCGGCGGTAAAAGTGCCGGACAAGTAGGTTCAACCGCAGAGACGCAGAGGCACGCAGGGTTACGCAGAGTGATCGCCATTTGACTGAAGCCGCCGTTTAAAATCTTCCGGAAAACGTTTGATCGCGGACTGGATAGGCCAGGCAGCGGCGTCGCCCAGAGGACAGAACGACTTACCTTCGATGTTGTCGCAAAGATCGAGCATCAGTTGCGCATCTCCAGGCCGCCCGCCGCCTTTGTCGACGCGTTTGAAAATTTTTACCAGCCAGTCCGTGCCTTCGCGACATGGTGTACACCAGCCGCATGATTCGTGTTTGTAAAACTCCGTCAGGTTCTTCGTTGACTCGAAGATGTCCACCGTTTCGTCCATGACGATGAAACCGCCCGATCCGACGCTCGATCCCGCCGCCACAAGTCCTTCGTAATCCATGCGCACATCTTTCCCGACGATCTGGTCCGCACGCATGATGTAGACGGAAGATCCACCGGGAATCACGGCTTTAAGTTTTTTCCCGCCGAGGATCCCGCCGCAGTCTTCCATGATGAACTTTTCCATGTCGTCGTAGCCCATCGGCAGTTCGTAAACTCCGGGGCTATTGACGTGTCCGGAGACGGACCACACTTTCGTGCCGCCGCTCTTTTCCGTTCCGAGTTTCTGATAAGCCTCGCCGCCCATCTTGATGATGTCGGGTACAGCGGTCAGTGTTTCGACGTTGTTCACCACGGTCGGACACGCATAGAGGCCGGAGACAGCAGGGAAGGGTGGCTTCATGCGGGGATGGCCACGCAGTCCTTCGAGTGAATTGAGGAGCGCAGTTTCTTCACCGCAGATGTAAGCACCGGCGCCGGTGTGTGTGTGAATGTCGCAAGCGAAGTTCGTACCGAGTATGTTTTGACCGAGCAACCCAGCGGCGCGCGCTTCTTCGAGTGCGACGTCCATGATGTCGATCAGGTACTTGTACTCGCCGCGAGTGTAGATGTAATTGGTCTGTGCACCCAGCGCGTAGGCGGCGATCAACATGCCTTCGATCAGCATGTGGGGATCGCGTTCCATCAGATAACGGTCCTTGAATGTGCCTGGCTCGGATTCGTCCGCGTTACAGACGACGTATTTCGGTTTTGGCGAGTCTTTGGGCACGAAGCCCCACTTCATGCCGGTTGGAAAACCCGCACCGCCACGGCCGCGAAGTGCCGACTTCTTCACTTCGTTGATCACATCGTCCGGCGACATCGTGTCGAGCACTTTCTTGATCGCCTCATAACCGCCGTTACGGCGGTACACTTCGAGGGAGCGCGAGTTCTCGAGATGAACTCGACGGAGTTGAAGGGGTTCACAGCCGATAGCTTCGATACGCATAAACTTCTAAGGCAACGAATCCAATACCTGGTCGATCTTTTCCGGCGTCAGGTTTTCGTGATAGTCGAAATTGATCTGCATCATCGGCGCCGTGCCGCACGAGCCGAGACACTCTACTTCCGATAACGTAAAACGCCCGTCCGCCGTCGTTTCACCAACCTTGATGCCGAGTTTGTTCGAACAATGCTCGACGACTTTTCCGGCGCCCATGATCTTGCACGAGAGCGTGCGGCAGACCTGGATGTGGTACTTGCCGATCGGCGCCGTGTGGAGCATCGAGTAGAACGTTGCGACTTCCCAGATGTCAGTTACGCGGAGCGCCAAACGGTTTGCGAGATACAACACGCCCGCCGGATCGAGATACCCGCGTTCACGTTGCACGATGAACATCAGCGGCAGTATTGCGGAACGTCGAATCGGGTATTTCGCCAGGTGGCGATCGATCTCCGCTTCGACTTCGGGCGAGAACGTCGCCGGCTCCACCCCGAGCTCGACTGGTTGGGATAGCGGTTGGATCTGGGTTAACTGAGCACTCATGTACTTTGTTCTTGGCGCTTTGTTCTTTGTACTTGGTCCACTTGTTTATCGTTGCTTTTGTCGGCACGCTCCGCATGCGAACAAAGCACAAAGAACAAAGCACAAAGCTCTACCGATCAATCTCTCCCAAAACGATATCCAGCGATCCAATAATCGCCACAACGTCCGCCACCATTTCACCTTCCGACATCACCGGCAGCGCGGAAAGATTCACAAAGCTCGGCCCGCGGAAATGCACGCGGCTCGGTCGTGGTCCACCGTCCGATTTCATATAAACACCCAACTCGCCTTTCGAGGCCTCGATCGGGTGATAAACCTCGCCGGCGGGTACGTCGAATCCTTCAGCTACGATCAGAAAATGATGAATCAGCGCGTCCATGTGACTCTTCATCGCTTCGCGATCAGGCAGTACCACTTTCGGCGCATCGGCCTTCACTGGACCAGGCCGCAGGCGCGATAACGCCTGCACAGCTATTTTGTGCGACTCCTTCATCTCGCGCATTCGCACCATGTAACGAGACCACACGTCGCCATCCGGTTCGGTCGGAACTTCGAAGTCGTAGGTTTCATAACCCGAGTAAGGGTTCGCGCGCCTGATGTCGAGATCGACGCCGCTGCCTCGCAAACATGGACCGGAAAGTCCCCAGTCGATTGCATCTTCAGCGGAGATGAGGCCGATGCCCTGCGTTCGACGCTGGAAGATCTTGTTGCCGCTGAGCAGCGTGTGAAACTCTGCGACCGACGGAAGAAAACCATCGAGAAACTGTTTGCACCGGTGCTCGAATCCGGCCGGAAGGTCCATCATCAGTCCGCCGATACGAAAATAGGATGGCGTGAGTCGTCCACCGGAGGCGGCCTCGATCAGGTTCATTACCTTCTCGCGTTCGCGGAAGCAGTAGAAGAAGACGGTCATCGCGCCAATATCGAGCGCGTGCGTGCCGAGCCACACGAGGTGCGAGGCGATGCGCTGAATCTCGCACATCAGAACGCGAATCGTTTGTGCGCGCTCCGGAATTTCGAGGCCAAGCAGCTTTTCACCCGCCATTACGTAAGCGAGGTTGTTGCCAAGAGGATTGAGATAATCCATCCGGTCGGTGATGACGATCCCCTGCTGGTACTTCTTGTACTCGAACAGCTTCTCCATGCCCGTGTGGAGATAGCCGATGTCAGGTGTTGCTTTGACCACCATCTCGCCGTCGAGCACGAGTTCCAAACGCAGCACGCCGTGTGTTGACGGGTGTTGCGGTCCCATCGAAATCGTCATTTGAGTATCGAGCGGTTGATCGACGATCTCAAACTGCGGCGGAAGGTTGGCTACAGAACTCATTTCTGTTTTGGTCTTGCTCTCAGATCTTTGTGTTTAGTGCTTTGTTTTTTGTTCGCTAGCTTGCCGGTTCCTTAGATTCGACCGTTCCGATTGCGAGCAAAGTACAAAGCACAAAGTACCAAGCTCCAAAATCATTTCAAGCTGTACGGTTCATAACCGCGCAATGGAAAATCCTTGCGCAGCGCGTGTCCCTGCCAGTCGTCCGGCAACAGAATGCGACGCAGATCCGGATGACCGTCGAAAATCACTCCAAACAGATCGAATGTCTCGCGTTCATGCCAGTTCGCCGTTTTCCAAACGCCGGTGACCGTGTGCACGTGTGCATCTTCCTCGTTCAACAAGACCTTGAGCCGCAAACGATAATGCTTCGTAGTCGAGAAGAGGTGATAGTTGACCTCGAACCGCGGCTCTTCTTCAGGGCCACGATCGGCGCCGCAAATGTCGGCCAGGAAATTGAAGTGTGTTTCCGGGGAGGTTTTCAGGAATGAACAGGCTGCGACGATGTGTTCGCGAGGCACGACGACCGTGAACTCGCCAAACGCCGAGATCACCTCGCCAACCCACTCCGGATGCTCGCGCTGTAAAGCCGCCACAAAGGGCGGAGTTGTCACTTCCAAGCTCTCGCTTGTCTGAGTTGCTGGCTCGCTGTTTTCCATCTGTGTTTCTGTGCTTTTTACCTTTTACGAAGACCGGCGCCGCTCGTGTCTCGAGGCGATCGTATATGGCCGTGATTCCGGCAATGTGTTTTGACTCGCAGTCGATCCGTCAGTGATGGGCAACGTGCCGGGCACGACTGCCTCACGTGCTTCGACTTCGGGGATGTCGCGTCGATCGCGCACGCTCTCCTTCATCACTTTCTCCTGCAACATCATCACCGCGTGAATCAACATTTCCGGCCGCGGGGGACAACCCGGAATATACACGTCGACGGGCACGACCTTGTCGACACCCTGAACAATCGCATAGTTGTCAAAAACGCCGCCGGACGTGGCACACGCGCCCATCGAGATCACCCACTTCGGTTCGGGCATTTGATCATAAATGCGTCGCAACACCGGCGCCATTTTTCGCGATACGCGGCCCGAAACGATCATCACGTCTGCCTGACGCGGACTGGCGCGAAATACCTCTGAGCCGAATCGCGCCAGATCGTTTCGCGATGAAGTCGCATTCATCATCTCGATGGCGCAGCAGGCCAGTCCGAATGTCGCCGGCCAAAGTGACGATTTGCGCGCCCAGTTGATCAGCGAGTCAAGCCGCGTGGTCAACACTTCCGGCAAAGCTTCGGCGATTTTGTTTTCCAGTCCCATTCAAAAAACCTTACGCTGCCGGTCGTTCCTGTTTGAGCCTTCGTGCTTCCAGATCGTGAAGCGCACGCGCTTCGGCTTCAGCTTCACGGCGCGCCTTCTCGCTCCAATCGAACGCACCTTTCTTCACGACGTAGATATAGCCGGCCAGCAGCAGACCAACAAACACCATCATCTCCAGATACACAAACCATCGCATCGTGGGTCCCTGCGTGGCGAGCGTCTTAAATACTGCAGCCCACGGCACCAGGAAGATCACCTCGATGTCGAAGAGGATGAACAGCATCGCGATCAAATAAAACTTCACTGAGAAACGCTCACGAGCAGAACCAACCGGGTCCTTGCCACACTCGTAAGGCATCAGCTTCGTGCGTGTTCGCTTTCGTTGTCCGACTAACTGCGATAGAAGAACGTTGCCCACAGCGAAGCCCGCCGCGACCACGAACATCAAAATGATCGGCAGATAGTCGTAAAGACGAAACGTCATCTAAACACACATTGCCACCTGCCGGAGATCGATTTCGCTCGTAAACCAATCTTGCGCGGCCAGTAGCACTCGATCACGAGATTGAGAATCATTGTACAAGCGTGATGCTAGACGAACTGATCAAGGGTGTCAAGTAAGCTTTCTGCTCCGAAATTCCGCAATAAAAATGCTGATTGACCGTGAAAAAATGCTTGTGTTACCGTTCAGCAAAAGCCGCTTTCAAGCGGCGTTTCCGAGCGGCGTTTCTTTTGAGAGACTTTCCTTGAGCTTGTGATTACTGGATTCAACACTGACATCGAACATGATGGCATCGTCTATCATGTGCAGACCGAGGACAAGGGGCTCGACTCACCGATCATCCTTTCGCTCGTCTACGCCGGTGGGACCATCCTCGCCAGCAAGCGCTCTCCTTATGCCGATCTCATCGAGCAGGGGTTCAGCGACGAATTACTCGCGGAACGGCTGAAACGCCAGCACCGATTGATCTGCGCTGCAATTCACTCCGGTCGGATCAACGATCTCAAAAAGATGGGAGGCCGCGTGCAGGCAATCGCCGCCGAGCCGGTTCAAGTAGTTGAACCCGAGGCTCCGCCGGAAGTCGAGACTGCGAGCGCACCGCCGGCTACCGAAGAGTTTGAGTTCGATTATGAGATGACGCAGCAATGGACACCTCCGCAGCCGCAAGAAGAGACGGAGACGGTGGAAGAAGAAGTTTCGGCTGAGCAGTCGAGTGACGCTGAGCCGTCGTCGACCGCCGTCGAGGAAGAGGCCCCGCACGAAGAGCCAGTCGAAGTTCAAGAACCGTTGTCTGACGGCCTCATCATCAACCTGCTCGACGATGAAGAGTTCTACTCAGGCAAGCCGTATACGTTGCGCGTGCTGATCGCCAATCGTTCTGCTGGCGACGAAAAGCCCTTGGCGAGCGCAGCCGTGTCAATCAAGATTCTGGGCACGACCTTCCGTCCATTGATCTATACGCTGAAAACAGAAAGCGACGGCGTGGCGACCATTGCCACCGAGATTCCCCAGTTTTCTTCCGGGCGCGCGGCGGTGCTTGTTCGCGCTGTGGTGAAGGACCAGGCCGCAGAACTTCGCCGCGTCATTCATCCTGCCATTGCTTGACGAGGCCGGACTTGCGCGTTTACCTAAATGGCGAAGCCCGAGAATTCTCCAGTCCAGTGACCCTCGCTCAATTGATCACGGAGCTTGACCTGCCGCCCGCGCGAATTGCCGTCGAGTTGAATCGTGAAGTCGTGCGTCGCAACGACTGGGACGCGACAGAGCTGCGCGACGACGATCGGATCGAGATCGTCCACTTCGTTGGTGGTGGTCGAAGCTAAATCCGTGTAAAGTTTTCGTATGTCGACAGCAATGAAAGAGAAGGTTTTGGGTGAGAGTCTGATTATTGCCGGCCGTGTGTTTAGTTCACGTCTGATCATCGGCACAGGTAAGTATCGCAGTTACGACGAAATGCGGGCAGCGCACACTGCTTCAGGCGCAGAGATGGTGACCGTTGCAGTCAGGCGCGTACCGCTCGATCGCAGCAGCGAATCGTTTCTCGATCATCTCGATCCTGCTTTACAGATTCTGCCAAACACTGCGGGCTGTTATTCGTCAGAAGACGCAGTGCGCACGGCGCGTCTTGCGCGCGAAGCACTGCAAACGGATCTCGTGAAGCTCGAAGTGATCGGCGATCAGACAACTTTGTTTCCGGATAACGAGCAGACTCTTGACGCCGCGCGCATTCTCGTCAAAGAGGGATTCGTGGTGCTGCCGTATTTCAACGACGACTTGATCATGGCGAAAAAGCTTTTGGATGTTGGTTGCGCAGGGATCATGCCGTTGGCCGCGCCTATCGGATCCGGGTTGGGCATACAGAATCCTGCGAACCTGCGCATCATGCGAGAACAACTTCCCGACGCGACGATCATAGTTGACGCGGGCGTCGGCACGGCGAGTGACGCGGCGATTGCGATGGAGCTTGGTGCTGACGGTGTGCTGATGAACACCGCGATTGCGGAAGCCGAGGATCCGGCAAAAATGGGAGCAGCGATGAAGTTGGCGATCCAGGCCGGACGATTGGCTTATCAGGCGGGTCGCATGCCGAAGCGGTTATATGCGAGTGCGTCGAGTCCGTTGCAGGGCGTTATCAAGTAAAACGAATTACGACAGCGCCAGGGTGATCTGTTCTTGTTCGCGCATCACACGGTCGCCGAGATCCGTGTTTGAGATCGTAGGATAAGCGCCTCCTTTTACCTTTAGACAACCAGCCACGATTAACGCATCGATGTAAATTTGAATCTCGTCTTGCGGCATATCATTTAGTAAACCGTAGGTTGAGAGTTCGTTGAGCCCGGCGCTCATCACTTGCTTCGACGCTGAACCGCGCAACGTAGCCGCCAGGATCCTTTTACCGAACCTTCCATTCATTCGTTTAGCGCAAGCGAGGATTTTTCGAACGCGCAGCAGTTCTTCGTCCGTGAGCGGCCGCGGGTCGGAGTTGATTGTTGCAGGTGTCTCGTCAACTTCGATGTTTTGAACAGGTGCGACAGTCTTCGGTCGGCAGTTGCCGCAAGTACCGCATTGCCGTTCATGATTGCGGTCGCCGAAGTAGTTGAGAATGTGCGCTCGATAGCAGTAATCCGTGTAGCACAGATTGATCAGCTCGCGGAGCTTGCGGCGTTCCAACTCTGCGCGGCCCAGAATCTGTCCCGCGTCGACGCGAATTCCAGTTACGGGAACGTTGTCGAGCATGACGATTGCGCGCGGACTGCGAGCGCCTCGTTCGCCGCGGGCGGCGGCAGGGGCATGCCCTTCGCGCGAAATGTGTCCGGCGCGTTCGAGGAGGTAAAGTGCGGACTGCACCGACATCTCGTTCTTCTCGCCTGCGAGTTTGCCGATCTGGGCCGTCGTCAGTTCGATCCTCTTCAAACTGGTGCCGAGGAGTGCGGCGTAAACATTCTTCACCGTGCTGATCTCGGGATACGAACCTTCGATAAAGAAGTCGTGAGTGTTTTTGTCTGCATAGTTGAATAGCAGCACACAGGTGGATGGCAACCCGTCGCGCCCGGCGCGTCCGATCTCCTGGTAATAAGCCTCGATTGATCCGGGAATCTGGTAGTGGGCGACGAAGCGAATGTCGGGTTTGTCGATGCCCATACCGAAAGCGTTTGTGGCGACGATCATCTGCGTCCGTCCGGTCATGAAATCTTCCTGCGACTTAATGCGAATCCCATCACTCATGCCAGCGTGGTAGGTTGAGACTTTCAGGCCGGCGGTCTTCAGTTCGCGTCCAACTTGTTCGACTGCTTTGCGTGTGGACGCATAGACGATTCCCGACCCATTCGTCTTCTGGGCCAGGTGACGGATACGGCTGATCTTCTCCTTTTCCTTTTCAGTGTGGACCACCTCGATCGACAAGTTAGGACGATCGAAGCCGCTGACGAACGTTTGTGGCTGCGATAGCCCGAGTTGTTGAATGATGTCGGATCGAACGTAGGGCGTTGCTGTTGCGGTGAGAGCGACGGTTTGAACCCGGCCGAGCGAACGAATGACGTGTTTCAGTCGAAGATAGTCAGGCCGGAAATCGTGTCCCCACATCGAGATGCAGTGCGCCTCATCGACCGCGACCAAAGAAACAGGAATGGACTGCACTGCCGAAGCGAACCGGGGGCTGCGAAAACGTTCCGGAGCGATATAGACGAGCTTGTGGGCGCGGCGGCGCAGCGAGTCGATGCGCGAGCGTTGCTCGGGTTCCGAGAGCGAACTGTTAATGAAAGTCGCGGGAAGACCGCGCGCCTGAAGTGCGTCTACCTGATCTTTCATCAGCGCGATCAGCGGCGACACCACGAGCGTGACCCCGTCGAGGATCATCGCGGGAAGCTGGTAACAGAGAGACTTACCGCTTCCTGTCGGCATGACGACGACGGCGTCTTTGCCTTCGAGTATTGATCCCACAACTTCGCGCTGGCCTTCACGGAAATCGTCGAAGCCGAAGTGCTGGCGCAGAGTTGTGATTGCGTCGCTGAGCGAGGGCATCGGGAAAACAAGTTAACACGGATTCAATGATCGGACATTGATTAAAAGGTGCGTTGGTATTTCTAGGATTTGGAGGCGCGAGTGTGAAGTCGCCTGCGTTGTTGCGCGTGTCGGTGCATCCGTTCGCGTTTCGTGTCGCGGCGTTGGTGTTACTGGCGCCAGGCGCTGGGCCCGTGCCTCTGAAACAGTTTGCGGTGCTTCCATAGCCGACGAAATCAATGATGTTCGGATCAGTTGGACAGGCTCCGGTCAATGCAGTCGTACTTCTGACGAGCGCGACTTTGCCGGCGCCCGCGGCCATCGCGATCGTCCCGATTGCGTCGGGCGTGGGGAGAGCCGCGCCGTTGTTGCCGCCGGCTTGCTGAACTAGATAACGCTGACCCGGGGAAAGAATCACTGCTGATAGCGGTGTACTCGACCATGTGGAGGCGCTGGCACTCGCGTATTGCACAGACCAGCCGCCGAGGTTTACAGGAATGCTGCCGGCGTTGAAGATCTCGATAAAGTCGTTGCGTAACGGTGCGCCGGAGTTTCCCCCACCGCCGTAGATTTGGCTAATTACGAGTTTGTCCTGAGAAGGTAGTGGAGTTGGTGTTGGAGTCGCCGTAGGTGTGGGAGTCGCCGTGGGGGAGGGAGTCGGAGAGGGATTCGGAGTTGGCGTTGGCGTAGGAGTCACCGAAGGACTGGGAGTGGGAGTGGGACTAGGTATTGGCGTTGGAGTGGGTACAGGTGTTCCGCCGATCAACACGGACACCGGATTGCTCATTATGCCGTCAGCTTGAACTCGCAGAGTCGAGCTGCCGGCTCCGCTCAACTTTGACGGAAGTAAGACGTGAATCTCATCCAGTCCGTCTAATTCGGCACGAGCAACTGTCTCTACGATTGTTGGTTGACCGCCAACGGTTACAGATACGGAAGTGGCATGCCTGACACCAGTGGCGAAGATCGACAATCTTCGTTTACCGTTAGAAGGATCGAATGGTCCAACTGTTAAAAGATCGGAATCAAGAATGATTCCTTCTCCCTTTCCATCTCCGCTGATTGTAAACACACCTGGTGCAGCGGCGCTGATAGTTACCTCTGCCTTTGTTGAGAACCCATCAGCGTTGGTCACCACGATTTCACCCGTCCCCAGCGTCACGTTCTCCGGCACAACAAAAATGACTTCATTCGGCGACGCATAATAGACCTTTGCTGCTTGGCCATTCACCGTCACCGACGCTCCCAGCGCATCACCACGAAAACTCGCGATACTCCCAGGGGCAAGCCGTGTTCCCGTTGCCGGTGCGGAACCTGGCGCAGCCGCATTCAAAACAGTTCCGCCGGCAAACGCCGGTCGCGCCGCGATTGTCGCTAAATAGATCTCGCTGTTGTTTGCGAAATCGTCCTCGACCGCCGGCTCCGACAGCACGCGTGGAAAGTTAAACGCGACAAGACTTCCATCGAAATTCAGCGACGCAACAACTTCCGCCGTCGCACCCGAAGGGGCATTTGTAATCTGGTGCACATGTCCAGTCGGCAAATCGAGCACATAGAGTTCGACGCTTCCGTCGCTCGCCGAAGTCACCCTTCGTCTCGTAGCAAACGCCACGCGTTTCCCATCACCGCTGATCGTTGGCTGAAGCTTTACGTCTGTGACTCGCGATCCCAGCCGCGTGAGTTGCCGAACGCTGTTGTCGCGCCCCTCAAACATGAACACCTGTGTTTGATTTGGCCCGACGCTCGCTGAATACACGAAGCGCATTCCATCGTTGCTAACCGCACGACCTTCACTCACGAACAGTTCTGGTACCGCGGATGCAATCGGTGTCTTAGCCCCCGTCTCTCTTTCGACAACATATAGATCTGAATCCGCTGTTCTAAAGTATGTTCGCAAACCGTCACCACTGACTTTTGGCGTTTCACCGTTAGAATTGAACACGATCACGCGGCCGTCGGAACTGATCGATGGCTGAGTGTTTCTGACATTTACGGTGCTCGTTAACTGCCTCAGAACCGGACCGTCAAACACAAAAATCTCCGAATTGCGATCCGGGTTCTCTCTAACTAAATCTTCAGTGGACGCGAACGCCACCGTGCGTGCGTCGCTCGACAACGCGGGCGACACCATGCGTCCCTGCGCGATTTCCATAAACGTTCCCTCGACGACATCCGCGCGAACTCCATGAAACGAGGGCGCCCCATTGCTATTCCCAAACACCTCTGACGACGACTCAAAAATAACCGTGCGTCCGTCGTCGCTCAGGGACGGGTTCAAATTCAAAGCCTCGCGAGGCGTATTTGTTAGTCGTTTGACACTGGAAGCTGTTTCGGTACGTGGCAGTGCAATTACCAGGAAGACCAGAAAAGCGATGAGGATACGAAGCATAGTGAGGTTGCTCCTTGCGTAAATTTTTCAGCGCATTGTACACATCAAAGCAGAAAACTCAAGTCGAATCTGCTATAAGCTTTCGCCGGTGCACACAACAATGAAGATCCTCATCAGCGGTTCTCATGGACTCGTCGGCAGCGCCCTTATAAAGTCGTTGACCACGGCCAGCCATGAAGTCATACGTCTGGTGCGTCATCAAGCCCATCACGGCCGGCTTGAAATCGGTTGGGATCCTCAGCGTGGTCTCATCGACAAAGAACATCTCGAAGGCCTCGACGTTGTGATCCACCTTGCCGGCGAGAACATTGCCGAGGGCCGTTGGACCAGCGAAAAAAAACGCGCGATTCTCGATAGCCGTGTCACAGGCACCCGCTTGCTGAGCGAAACACTGGCGACACTGCGCCACCCGCCCGCGGTTTTCCTGTGTGCTTCGGCGATTGGCTACTATGGCAACCGTGGCGATGAGTTATTGACGGAAACCAGCGAGCCAGGAAACGACTTTCTGGCCCACGTTTGTCAGGAGTGGGAAAAAGCGACGGCGCCCGCATCGGAGA
>Ga0209387_1000099_pt1 | contig 24388 bp, 19 predicted proteins | sample NCControl_FD_187515 | JGI IMG/M metagenome (GOLD analysis project Ga0209387, IMG submission 187515) | Agricultural soil microbial communities from Utah to study Nitrogen management - NC Control (SPAdes) (version 2) | ecosystem: Environmental > Terrestrial > Soil > Agricultural land | place: USA...
GACCGCCGTGCTGGTCGCCCTGCCCCTCCCGGGAGACGAGATGTAGGGGGTTGGCCCCGGGTTTGCCTCTGCAAGGGGGATTGGGGGCTGGGTGTTGGGGGTTGGGGCCGTTCATCCCCGATCCCCAACCCCTAAACCCCAAACCCTCTTCAGGAACGGCAAATGCGACTGCAAAACCCCACACCCCGGCTCGCCACCTCCTTCGGGTTGCTGCTCGCCCTCCTTGTTCCGGGCGGATTGCAGGCCCAATTCGGGGTCGCGGCCCGGGCATCCACCTTGGGGCTGGGGGTCGAGGCCTCCTACCGGATCAATCGCAATCTCGGAGTTCGGGCCGGGGGCAACTACCTCCAGTTCTCCCGGGACGCGACCATCGAGGAGATCGACTACACCGCCACTCCGCGCTTCCAGAACGCCACGCTGATCCTCGACGTCTTCCCGATGGGAGGCGCCTTCCACCTGTCCGGCGGACTGCTCGTCAACGGCAACGAGGGGACGCTCACCGCGCGGCTCAACCAGAACATCGACATCGGGGGCACCACCTACACGCCCGATGAAGTGGGCTCTCTGCTCGGCACCGTGGACTTTCGCTCCACCGCGCCCTACCTGGGGCTCGGCTTTGCCGGGCGGGGACGAGTAGCGCTGCTCTTCGACCTCGGCGTCGGATTCACCGGCACGCCGAGGGTGGACCTGGTGGGGCAGACCCCGCTCACCGGGGCCGCCAAGGCGCAATTCGACGCCAACGTCGCCCAGGAGCTCGCGGAGGTGCGGGCGGATATCGAGGACAAGTCGTACCTGAAGCTGCATCCGGTAGTCGCGTTGGGCGTGAAGATCGGCTTCTGAGTCGGGAAGCGGATGGCGGATAGCGGATAGCGGGAAGGGAGTGCGGGAACAGCGGCTCCCGCCATCCGCTCCCCGCTATCCGCTCCCCTATTTGAGAGTCATTTGACATCCCGGCACCATCCTGCCGGGTGCTCTCCTTCCTCTCCTCCACCCGCCGCTGTGCGACCTGCCGCTGGTGGGAAGGCGAGCGGATCGCCGATCGCGCGGCCGGTGCGACCCACACCCCCCGCCACGCCGCCACCGGACGCTGCCGCTCGCCGGCAGGGTGCTGGACCGGGCGGCTCAAGCAAGCCGAGTCTACCTGCGAGTTCTGGCGACCCTGGGAGAACATCCAGGGTCCGCTGCCTGGACGCGCGGGAACGAACCTCGTTATGCTTGGGCCGCCCATGGCGTATCCCGCATATCCCAGGTACCAGCCGCGTTGATGCCGGCCTCTTCCCGCACCCGTGCTGCCGCGCACGCCCTGCTGATCGAGCCGGTGAATTTCCGTTTCAATCGGGAGACCGAAGCCACCAACGCCTTCCAGAGTGCCCCGCCGCCCCAGGAAGAGGCCGCGCTCTCGGCGCTGGCGGTGGAGCAGCACCACGCATTGAGGGACCTGCTGGTTTCCCACGGGGTGACGGTCACCCTGGCCCGGAGCCTCGCCACCAGCCCGGACGCGCCGTTCTGCAATAACTGGTTTTCCACCCACCCCGCCGAGGGAAACACCCCCGCCACCCTGGTGCTCTACCCGCTGCTGGCGGAGAACCGCCGGATCGAGCGGCGCGGCGACCTGGTGGCCCTGCTCCTGCCGGCTTACCCCCGGCTGGTGGATCTCTCTCCCAACGAGAAGCGGGCGCGCTTTCTGGAGAGTACCGGGAGCCTGGTCCTGGATCATGAGGCGCGGGTCGCATACGCCGCCCTCTCGCCCAGGACCGATCTCTCCCTCGCGACGGAATGGGCCGGGATGCTGGGATACGACCTGGTGGCGTTCACCGCGGTGGACCCGGGAGGGATGCCGTTCTACCACACCAACGTCCTGATGTTCATCGGGCACGGACTGGCCGGAGTCTGCCTCGAGTCCATCGCGGCGCCGGCGGAGCGTAAGGCGGTCGAGGAGCGGCTCCGGAGCACCGGCAAGGAGATTTTCCCGCTCACTCAGGAGCAGACCGCCAATTTCTGCGGGAACTGTCTTGCGTTATCGGCGGGGGACGGCACTCCGCTCTGGGTCATGTCGAGCCAGGCCTGGCGGAGTTTCTCGGCGGCCGACCGGGCCACACTGGAGCGGCGGGGGAAGATCCTGCACACCGAGCTGTCGGCCTTCGAAAAGCTGGGCGGGGGGTCGGCGCGATGCCTCATTGCAGAATTGTTCTAACCGCTCCTTTCGGTAGGCTTCGAGTGCTTGTCCTGGAGGCCCACAGATACCACAGATGAAACGATTGGATGGTTCCCGGCTTCGGATCGGTCCGTATCGCTCCTGCCCATCCGCCTTTTATCGGTGACATCTGTGGGTACCAGGGCCTCGCGCTTCAACCATGGCTTTCTGATGATCTGCGCCGCTAGCACCGGAGCCTGTGCCCATCGCACATCTACCGCCGCCTACCTGCGCGACCGCGCGGCCAACGCACCAACTGTGGTTCGATGTTTCTATGGAGCCGTCTTTGGTGAGGGTGCACGCTGGATGGTACTGGACAGTATTTCGGCGGACTCACGGCCCGAATGGGCACAGACCTTCATCCTCGACAGCGCGGATAGCCGACCGCCGATCTACGGCGCCTGGCAACGCGATGGGGACACGCTTGCCATTCACACGACCAGCATGATGGCAACGGCACGCTGGCGCCTCTACGACGGACCGGGAGGATTGTCGGGACGGGGCTGGATGATGCACGACGTGGAAACCAGGGACTCGCTCGGACGGTTCATCCCGCATGTAACGGTTTGGCCCCCGATCATTCTCCGCGCGAGGTCTTGTAGCACGCTGCCCCGCTAGGCCAGGCGGTTCCCTGACCCCCTGACTCCTGACCTCTCACGTCTCACGTCTCACGACCATCCAGTGCACCGTTGCAAGGGCGATGACGATCACCATCACGATCGCCTCCCCCCGGCTGACCTGGGTGGCCATCACCACCATACCGGCGACGCCGAGGATGGCGAACAGCATTCCTGCCGGGAGGCGGAACAACGCCGGCGGGGCCGCGCGGGGGGTGCCGTCCCGGGCCCGGAGCACCGGCACCGCAGCGCACACCAGCCCGTAGGTGATCAGCCGGGCCACCACCGACAGGGTCAGGTTCCGGAGAAAGCTTCCGCTTGCCGCCAGAGCCAGCGTCGCCAGCGCGTAGCAGATGATCGAGATGTAGGGGGTGCGGAACGCCCGGTGCACCGCGGCGAATGGCCGGGGCAGATCGCGCTGCTCCGCCATGGCGAAGGTGAGCCGGGGCACGTTGACCATCCCGCCGGCCAGGTACCCGAACGTCGAGGTCAGTGCCACCAGCGCCATCAGCGCGCCGCCGGCCGGCCCCAGGAAGACGGTCGCCGCGGCGGCCACCGGCCGGGCCTGACTGGCCGCATCGGGAAGCGACCAGGTCACCACCAGCTGGACCAGGGTGTAGATCAGGGCGGAGACCGCCAGCGCGGTGAACAGCGCCACCGGAGCATCGCGCTCCGGATTCCTCGCTTCGGAGAGCGGCATCAGCGCTGCTTCGAAACCCCCGTAGGCAAACACCAGAATCAGCAGCGCCTCGAGCCAGGGCCCGGTTCCGGGAGGCGCCTCTGGGGCCGCCGCCGCGCCGTGGCCGGTCATCCAGATCAGGCCCACCAGCACGAAGAGTCCGAGGCCGGCGAGCTTGGCGGCGGCAATCACACTGCTGACCCCGGATCCCAGTCCCACCCCGCGGTAGTTCACCAGCGCGAGCGACCCCAGCAGAATCGCCAGCACCGCGATGCCGACGGCCCGTCCACTGAAGCCGGGCCAGAACTCGCCCAGGTAAATCACGAACAGATTGGCCACCGACGCGGACGCGGTGAGCCGCGCCAGGTAGGCCATCCACCCGGTCTGGATTCCGGCAAAACGGCCGAAGGTGGCCCGGGCGTAGAGGTAGGGACCACCGGCTTCGCGAAAACGGGAGGCCACTTCGGCAAAGCAGGCGATCACCACGCCGATCAGCACTGCGGCCATGACCCAGGCCCAGGGGGCGGCACGCCCCAGCTTGGCCGCGATCAGCGAGGGCATCCCGAAGATCGCGCTGCCGATGACGCCGTTGATCATCAGGCCGGCAAGCGCCCAGCGCCCGATGCTGCGAACCAGCTCGGGACGGGGGGCGCCGGTCACGGACGCCGCGCCGTGCGCTGCCGGGTCAGTATCCGCCCGGGCTTCGCGGCAGTGGGCTTCTCCTGATCGAGCACCAGCTCCCCGTTCACCAGCACGTGACTGATGCCCTCGCTGTACTGGAAGGGCTCGAAGTAGGTCGCGCGGTCGCGGATCCGGTCGGGATCGAAGACCACTACATCCGCGAACATTCCCTCGGCGAGCCGGCCGCGGTCCCTGAGGCCCAGGATCTGGGCCGGGAGTCCGGTGAGGGACCGGATCGCGTGCGGCAGCGTGATGGTGCGCCGCTCCAGCGCGAAGGTGCGAATCAGGCGGGGCACCGTGCCGAATGTACCCGGATGCACGAATGGGTTCCGCCGCATCTCCGGCGTGTCGCCGCTCCGGTCGGTACAGACGCCGGTGTAGTCCTTCCGCATGAATTCCTCCAGGTCGAGCAGCGAAACCGCAAAGGCGCGCCACTCGATGCCGCCGGGGCCCTCGAACCCGGTCATCTGCATCCAGATCGCGGTATCCACCGGATCTTCACCCCGTCGCCGGGCGACCTGGCCCAGGGTTTGTCCGACCAGGGACTTGTCGGGAAAATTCATGATGAGCAGGCCCTCGGGGCCGCCGCCCCGGTCGATCTCGTACGCGATGTCGCGCCGGATGATCCGACCAGTGTCGGGATGAGCCAGCCGGCGCCGCAAGGTGGCTCGCAGGCCGGTGTAGTCCGCCGCGGGATGATCCGAATCGAACTGCCCGAGCCCCGGCACCGGCCGGGCCAGCAGGGCCCAGCGCGGGACCAGCACGATGGTCTCGTCGTAGGCCTCGTAGGAATGCATGTTAATGTAGATCTCGAGTCCGTCGCGCCAGGCTTGGTCCGCCAGCTGGGTGATAATCCGGCCGGACCCCCACTCCCGCGGCCCCTTGGGATGGAGATGATCCATCATCGCGGGAATGCCGGCCAGGCGCGCGATGTTGATCGTCTCCATCACCGCATCGATGTTGGTAATGGGTTTTTCGGGCGAGCTGGGAAGCTGCCACTTGGGATGCTGGCCCTGGCTGCGGAGATGGGCCTGGTAGTGTCCCCCGTAGGGCGCGACCATCTTGGCGAGCGCGAGGACTTCCTCTTCGGTGCTCCACCGTCCGGGACTGTACTCCAGTCCGGCGCTGAGCCCGAAGCCACCCTCTTCCATGCCCTGGCGCACGAGGGCCCTCATTTTTTCGATTTCATCGGGGCGCGCAGCCCGCTGAAAGTCCCGGCCCATCACCAGCCCGCGCACGGTGCCGTGGCCCACCATCGGCACCAGGTTCAGCGCCGAGCCCATGCGGCGCAGGGAATCGCGCTGCCGGGTCAGCGGCCAGACCGGGGTGCGCCCGTCGGCATCGATCACCGCGGTGGTGAAGCCCTGGCTGGTGAAATTCGGCAGGGTCCCGTGGCCCCGCAGAATGGCGGGCTCGATATGCTCGTGAAGGGTGAAGAATCCCGGGGTGACGTATTTCCCCCGGGCATCGATGACCCGGCCCGCGCGTGCCGCCGAGAGATCGCCCAGGGTGACGACCCGGTCGCCCCGGATTCCGACATCGGCATAGACGTACGGATTGCCGGTGCCGTCGAGCACCCGGCCGCCCCGAATGATCACGTCATAGGCCGGGCCCTGCTGGAGCAGGGCCAGGGCCAGCAGGGAGGCCGGCAGGATCATCCCATCACCTCAGGGCCGGGAGGGGTTCGCCGAGAGCCAGTCGACCGCCAGGTTGGCCAGGGTGCGGACCCCAAGCGGAAGGACGCCTTCGTCCACGAAAAACGAGGGCGAGTGGTTGCGCGGCGCGGTGGCGGGATCCTGACCCTTGGGCACCACTCCCAGGAAGACGAACAGCCCGGGGATCTTCTGCTGGTAGAGCGCGAAATCCTCGGCCGGGGTGGACAGCTCGCCCACCGATACGCTGGACGTGCCGGCCACCCGCTGGAGCGTGGGCAGCATCCGGACGGTCAGGGCGGGATCGTTGAAGGTTACCGGATTGTTCCCGGCGCCGAAGTCCACCGTGGCGGTGGCCCCCGCACTCTGGGCAATCGAGCTCACGGTGCGGCGGATCCGTTCCTTGATGTCGGCCCGCATCCCCTCGTCGAAGCTCCGGACGGTGCCCTCCATCATCACGCTGTCGGGGATGATGTTGCCGCGATTGCCCCCCACGATGCGCCCGACCGTGATGATGGCCGGAACCTGGGTGACGTTGATCTGCCGGCTGGCGATGGTCTGAAGGGCGAGGATCACCTGCGAGGAGACCACGATGGGATCCACCCCGCCCCAGGGCTGGGCCCCGTGGGTCTGGCGGCCCTTCACCGTAATGAAGAGCTGGTCCGAGGCGGCCATCGCCGGGCCGGAGCGATAGGTGATGCCTCCCACCGGACCGGGCCACACGTGGAGGCCGAAGATCGCAGCCGGCGCCGGATTCTCCAGCACGCCCTGCTCGATCATCAACCCGGCGCCGCCCCGCTCGCCCCTTGGCGCGCCCTCTTCGGCCGGCTGGAAGATGAACTTGATGGTGCCGGGAATCTGGGCCTTGAGCCCGGCCAGCACTTCGGCCGCGCCCATCAGCATCGCGACATGGTTGTCGTGACCGCAGGCATGCATCACCCCGACGGTCTGCCCGTTGAATTCGGTGGTGACGGTGGACTTGAAGGGAAGATCCACCAGCTCGGTCACCGGCAGCGCGTCCATGTCGGCCCGGAGCGCCACCACCGGGCCCGGCTTCCCGCCCCGCAGCACGCCGACCACGCCGGTGTGCGCCACCCCGGTCCTGACCTCGAGTCCGAGGGAAGTCAGGTGATCGGCGACCAGTTTGGCGGTCCGGGTCTCCCGGTTGGACAGCTCGGGATGCTGGTGAATATCCCGCCGCCAGACCACGACCTTCGGAAGGACCGCGGAGGCGCGGGCGTCAATTTCTCGCGCCAGCGCCTGCGCCTGGGTCTCTGTCGGGGCGCAAAGACGCAACGACGCAAAGACGCAAAGCATCCATCTTGACTTCATCGTCCCTCCACCTTGGTGAGCCGGAAGTTGCGCAGGCCGCGGTTGTCGAGCGTGAGGCCGGTGATGACCCCTCCGGAGCGGGAGATCACCACCCGGGTGCCGAACGCGGCGAAGGTGTCTGCCGCCACCGGGCGGAGCGGGTACTCGGCGCCCAGTCCGGCCCGCGCCAGGACCGAATCCTGCCGCACCGAGATGACCCAGTCGGCCAGCAGCTCGTTGCTCCGGTAGGTACCGGCAATCCCGGTGAGGAGGTCGGGCGTGGGGGAAAACGTTCGCGCCATCGGGGATCGCACGAAAGTTCCCGGCGCCGTCGCGGGACCGAGTTTCCCCTCGAGCAGCAACACCGCCACCCGCTCATTGAGCTGGCCGGGGTTGCCGTTGGCAAGATTGCAGAGCGAGATCAGCGAGAGCTTCTGGTCGGGGAACCGGGCGATGTGGGCGCGGTATCCTGCCCAGGCCCCGCCATGAGCTACCCGCCGTATTCCGCGCAGGCTGTCGATCACCAGTCCCAGCGCATAGGTAATCGGTTTCCCGCCCGCCACGCCGGTCTTGTGCAGCTCGGCGATGCCCGCCTTCCCGCCCACGGTGCCGGTCTCGAAGTTCCGCTCCCATTTGACCAGGTCTTCGACCGTGGTGTTCACCGCGCCGTCGCCGGTCTGCTCCCAATTGGCGAGCGACAGCGCGAAGCTCCCCCCGGGGCCGGGTGCGTAGGAGCCCGCTTTGCCCGGCACGATCATCTCATGGCGGTCCACGAACTGGGTCCGTGTCATCTCGAGCGGCCCGAAGATTCGGGTCGCCGCGAAGTACCGCAACGTTTGCCCGCTGGCCCGCCTCACGATGACCGAAAGCAGGAAGTATCCGCTGTTGCTGTAGAGGAACTCCGAGCCGGGGGCGAAGTTGGTGGCCTGCTGCTTCGAAATGGCGAGCAGCGCGTCGGCGTCGGTCGTCACGGCCTCGTCGGCGAGCCCGCTCCAGCTCAAGACGTCGATGTAATCCCGCAGTCCGCTGGTATGGTGGAGGAGGTGCCGGATGGTGATGGCGCCGGCCGGGTAGCGGGGCAGCTCGGGAACAAACTTCTGGATCTCGTCGTCGAGGGAGAGCTTCCCGTCCTGGGCCAGGAGCACGATCGCCATGGCGGTGAACTGCTTGGAGACCGACCCGATGTCAAACACCGTCGTCGGGGTGATCGGCACCCCATGCTCGATGCTGGCGAGCCCGTAGCCCCGGGCGTAGTCGAGCCGCCCATCCCGGACCACCCCGAGCGCGCACCCGGGCGACCCGGGGGCGGCGAAGCGCCCAAACACCGAGTCCACTCGTGCGCTCAGCGCTCCGTCGAAGGCAGGCGACTGGGCGCTGAGCGCACCAGAGGCAAGGAGGCAAAGAGGCAAGGTGGACACCAGCCGAGCAGTCTTCATACCGTGCCTCCTTGCCTCCTTGCCTCGTTGCATCACACTGACGGAATGCATAACCGGAACGATGCGCCGGGATCATTTCCGACGTATTCGAAGGTTCCCCCGTGACTCAGCGCCACCGCCCGGGCGATCGCCAGACCGAGCCCCGACTCTTCCGACGCGGAGCGGGGCCGGTTGGAGCGGTAGAACCGCTGAAACACGCCCGACACTTCGTCCCCGCCGATGCCCGGTCCGCTGTCGGTCACCTGGAGATAGCGGCCGTTGCCGTCGGCCAGCTCGAGCCGCACCCGGCCCTCCCGGGGCGACGCCATGATGGCGTGCTCCAGCAGACTATCCACGGCGCGGAGCAGCAGATCGGCGTCGCCCAGCACGGTGCCGGCGGTGCCGGAGAGCGAGACCGCGACCCCGCGGTTTTCCGCCAGCGCGGCTTTGCGGGTCACCGAGCGGGCCACCACGTCGTCCAGGTCCACCGCGGCGCGCTTGCTACCCACCACTCCGCCTTCCACCCGGGTCAGGGTGAGCATGTCATCGGCCAGGCGGACCAGGCGGAGCACCTCGTCGAGGCAGCGCCGGATCACATCCTCGTAGTCCGCCGCCGAGCGGGGGCGGGTCAGAGCCAGCTCCAGCTCCCCCCGGAGCACGGTGAGCGGCGCCCGGAGCTCGTGACTCGCGTCGGAGGTGAAGCGGCGGGTGCCGGTCACTGCTTGCTCGACCCGCTGGAGCAGGGCGTTGAAGGCCACCGCCATCCGGTTGAACTCGATCAGGTCGCGATTCTCGGTAACCCGCCGGCCCAGCTCGTTGATGCCGATGGACTCCGCTTCCGCGGTGATTTCCAGCGCGGGCTTGAGGGCCCGGCCGGCGATCGCCCATCCCGCCGCCCAGGCCAGCCCGGTGCCCAGCAGGCCGAGCCCGGCCAGCAGCCAGATGAAGGTGGACATGGTGGCCCGCATCGGCGCCAGGGAGGTGGTGACCTGGAGCAGGTGCCCGGAATGCAGGGGACTGGCCTGGTGCATCGGATAGATCACGCTGCGGACCGGCACCCCGCCCACGTCGTGGGTCGCAAACGTGGTCTTTCCCTTCCGGCCTTCCGCGACCGCCTGGGCGGGCACCGGGATCGGGGCGCGCAGGTTGCTGCTCCAGGCTTCCGGGGTGCCGTCGAGCACCAGCAGCTGGGCCCAGGGGGTCAGCTCGGGGCGTGGGTCGTCGGGAGCCCGGGGAACCGATCCGGTGTGAAAGGTGAACTTGTCGTCCGTCTTGCTCGCGCCGGTCTGACCCTCGATCTCGGCGATTCCCCGGAGCGAGGAGTCGACCGAGGAGAGCAGATAGGCCCGTAGCAGGACGGTGGCACCGACCAGCACCACGGCAGACAGCGCCAGGGCCTGCACCGCGACGCGCAGGGCCAGGGCGGAACGAAACGACCGCATGTCAGGAAGGATCGGCTTTGAGCGTGTAGCCCACTCCGCGAACAGTATGAATTAGCCGGGGCTCGCCGGATCGCTCCAGCGCACTCCGGAGGGTGGAGATGTGCGCGTCCACCAGATTCGATTCGGGATCGAAGTTCAGGTTCCAGACCTCGCGGAGCAGCTCGGAGCGGCTGACCGCGCGGCCAGCATTGAGCATCAGGTACTCCAGCAGGCGAAACTGCCGGGGCGCCAGCGGGATGGGGCGGTCGCCCCGGCGGACCGTGCGCTTGAGCCGGTCGAGCTCCAGCGTTCCGGCCTGGAGGATGCCCTTGACCCCGGTAGTGCCCTGGCGGCGGGTCAGGGCCCGGACCCGGGCCAGCAGCTCCACCAGCGCAAAGGGCTTGACCAGGTAGTCGTCGGCGCCGGCGTCGAGCCCGATCGCCACGTCCTGCGGAGTGTCGCGACCGGTCAGGATCAGGATCGGCACCGTGATCCCTTCCTGCCGGATAGTGGTGCAGACCTCGAGCCCGTTGGGCTCGGGGATCTGGATGTCGAGCACGATCAGATCGTGGGGGGGATCGGACCGCACCTTGGTGAGGGCGGTGCGGCCGTCCAGCGCCACGTCCACCGTGTGACCGTCCTCTTCAAGGCTTTGCTGCAGGAACCCTACGGTTCGAACGTCGTCCTCGACTACGAGAATGTGCACGCGTCCTCCTGGAGGGCGACCCGGGGCTCAGTTGACGGAGACCTAAAGTTACCTAATCCATAGTCGCCCGCTACCTTTCGGTCATGACAGTCGCCACCCCGGTCCACCGTCTCGAATTTGGTGACCAGGCTTCGCTGGACGGTTCGCTGGCCGCCATGGCCCGGCGGCTCCGCGGGTCCGAGATCCTCCGGATCGCGGCCGAGGTGCGGGCCGCCAGCGCCGGTCGCCAGATCTGCAACCTCACGGTCGGAGATTTCGATCCCCGTCAGTTCCCCATCCCCGCCCCGCTGGCCGGTCTCCTGGTCAAGGCGCTCGATGCGGGGGAGACCAACTATCCCCCGAGCGACGGCCTGCTGGCGCTCCGGCAGGCGGTGGTGGAGTACGTCTCAAGGACCGAAGGGGTGAGCTACCCCCTCGAGTCGGTGATGATCACCGGAGGCGGGCGCCCCGCCATTTACGGCGCCTTCCGCTGCCTGGTGAATCCGGGAGACACCGTGGTCTACTCGGTGCCCAGCTGGAACAACGATCACTATACCGGATTCGTGGGGGCGGTGCCCCGGGTGATCGTGGCCGGTCGGGCGCGGGGCTTCCAGCCTACGGCCCAGGAGGTCGAGCCGCATCTCGCCGAGGCCGCGCTGGTCTGCCTCTGCTCTCCCAGCAATCCCACGGGCACGGTGCTTCCCTCGGCGGAGCTCCGGGCAATCCTTGAGTCGGTGATCGCGGAGAACGCCCGCCGGGCCGGCAGCGGTCGCCGGCCGCTCTTCGTGCTCTACGACCTGATGTACGGCTCGCTGGTGTTCGACGGGCTGGCCCACCCCCACCCGCTGGCGATGGTGCCGGAAGCCGCGCCCTGGCTGGTGGTGGTGGACGGCATCAGCAAGGCGTTTGCGGCCACCGGGCTCCGGGTGGGCTGGGTGATGGGCGCCCCGGCGGTGATCGCCCGGCTCCGGGACTTCCTGGGCCACGTCGGGGCTTGGGCCCCCCGGGCCGAGCAGGTCGCCACCGCTGCATTTCTTCGGGATCCGGACGGGATCGCGAGCTTCCGCGCCGGGATGAACGCGGCGCTGCTGGCCCGGCTCACCGCGCTGCACCAGGGTTTCACCGCCCTCCGCGAGGAGGGGTACCCGGTGGATTGCGTGCGGCCGGAGGGCGCCATGTACGTGTCGCTCCGGCTCGATCTCGCGGGACGGAAGTTCGAAGGAGCGATCATCGAGGGAAACGAGGCGATTCGCCGACTGCTGCTGGAGCGGGCCGGGGTGGCGGTGGTGCCGTTTCAGGCGTTTGGATTGGATGAGGAATCGGGATGGTTCAGGCTGTCGGCGGGGGCGGTATCAGTAGAGGATATTCAGCATGCGTTGCCGAGGGTGAAGACGTTGTTGGAGGCGCTAGGGAGTTAGCGAGCTAGCGAGCTAGGGAACGGCCGCTTCCCCTAGCTCCCTAGCTCCCTAGCTCCCTCCCCCATACCCCTCCGGATTCTTCACCTGCCAGTTCCACGCATCCTCACACATCTGATCGAGCCCCCGGGTCGCCGACCAGCCCAGCTCGGCCCTGGCCCGGGAGGGATCGGCCCACGCCTCCGCCACGTCGCCGGAGCGGCGAGGCGCGATGCGGTAGGGAATCTTCCGGCCCGACGCCTGCTCCATCGCCTTGATCATCTCCAGCACCGAATAGCCTCTCCCGGTTCCGAGGTTGCAAACCAGGAATCCCGGGCAGGCCTCGAGCCGCTCCAGCGCGCGCAGGTGGCCGATCGAGAGGTCGGTCACGTGAATGAAGTCCCGCACCCCGGTGCCGTCGGGGGTCGGATAGTCGTTGCCGTACACCAGCACTTCGGGATGCTTGCCGATGGCCACCTGAGTGATGTATGGGACCAGGTTGGAGGGGATCCCGTTGGGATCCTCACCGATCTCGCCGCTCGGATCGGCCCCGACCGGATTGAAGTAGCGGAGCAGCGCCACGTTCCAGGCGGGGTCGCCGCGGTAGATATCTCCGAGGATCCGCTCGCAGGTCAGCTTGGTCATCCCGTAGGGATTCACCGCGCTGAGCGGAAAGTCCTCCCGGATCGGTACCGAGGCAGGGTCGCCGTACACGGTGCAGGAGGAGCTGAACACCATGGTGCGGACACCGGCCTTCTCCATCTGCTCCAGGAGCACCAGGGTGCCGGTGACGTTGTTGTCCCAGTAGAGCAGCGGCTTCTGCACCGATTCGCCGACCGCCTTGAGCGCCGCGAAGTGGATGACGGCGGTGATGTCGGCGGTGGAGAAGATCCGCTCCATCGCAAGGGCGTCGCGGAGGTCCTCCCGGTGGAAGACCAGATCCTTCCCCGCCAGCTTGCGCACCCGGTCGAGGGCCTTGGCGTGGCTGTTGAAGAGGTTGTCCACCACTACCACCTCGTGCCCCGCGCGCAGCAGCTCGAGGCAGGTGTGGCTCCCGATATATCCCGCGCCGCCGGTCAGCAGAATCGTCATGGGTCCTTGTTTCGGTGCCTGAATGGCTGAAGGAGTCCCTTCAGCGTCCCAGGCGGGTCAGGATCGGAGACAGCACGCGGATTACCGGAAGCAGGATGGGTTTGAACGGACGCAGCAGGGCGCGCAGCCTTCCCCGCCCCGCCGGGTTCGCATCTCGCACCATGGGCACCCGGGAGCCCTTAGCCGGCCGGAGCGGCACGGGGCCCGCGTCATCCGGGCCACCGGTATCGACCTCCTCGAGCCCCCGCAGGAAGCCCGCGGTCCAGAGCTCCCGGGCCGGCTCGCGGAGTGCGCTCAGCGCCGGCGAAAGACTTCTCAAGCCGCCGCGACCCCGGCCGATGGTGGGATTCAGGTTGATCTCCCAGGTTTCGACCTTACCCTCCCGCACGCTGTAATCAATCCGGCCGTATTCCACTCGCGCCACCCGGGCAATCCTGCGAAGCTCGGACTCGTGGGGGTTGGCCTGGAGGAACGCCAGCTCTTCGGCCAGCATCGGTTCGCTGTATTCCGAACCGCGACTCTTCAGCATCCAGCTCCGGCCCTTCGACAGCGCGCGGGCGATGATCCGGGTGCCGATCACGAACGCGGCGTACTTGCGAAAGTAGCCCTCCTGGTCGCCGGTATCGTAGAACTCGACCACCAGGAGGTCCTCCAGCCGGTATCCCTGCACCCGGGCAAGGCCCAGCGCCTGGACCACGTCGCGGCGGGTCCGCAGGAGGCCGCCGAGCGCTCCGGTATGCCGATGCTCTTCCCGAAGGAACACCGGAAAGCTCAGGTCCTCGGGCAGCGCGGCGGCACGAAAGGCCCGATGCCGGTTCAATCCCTCGCGATGCAGCGTGGAAAGCAGATCGAACCGCAGCAGCGTGTCGCGGGGGTGATTGAGCACCCGCACCCCTGAGGAACTCAGCTGCTCCCACACGGCTGCCAGCCGGTCCCGCCCCGAGGGACGCAGCTGATCGAGGGCGGAGAGGATGTAGGTACCCCGGGGCAGCGATCGGGCCCGGGCGATCTCCTCGTAGTCGAGGATCGACACCCGCCCGGCCATCGGGGCCCCCCGTCCTTCAAGAAAATCGCGGATGCCAAAGTCCTGGGTCCCGGGCACCACGAAGTGAATCATGCCGCAGGGGTAACCGGCTGACGGGACAGGATGGCGGCGGCGCTCATGTCGCCGGTGACATTGGTGATGGTCTTGAACACATCCGGAATCGCGTCGACCGCCTCGAGGATGACGACGCCTTCGATCGGCAGGCCGGCCGCGAGGTAGGCCGGCATGGTCCGGAAGGCAACACCCCCGCCGGGAACCCCCACGCTGCTGAAGCTCATGATCAGCACCGTCACCAGGAACGACGCGATTTGTCCGGGACCCAGCGGGACGTGAAAGACGTGAGCCAGGAACAGCAGCTTGACCGTGCTGGAGACGGTCCGGTTAACCTTGAAGGTGGATACCGCCAGGGGCAGGACGAAGCCGGTCGCCGAAGCCGGCAGCCGCAGGACATCCCGCGCGCCTTCGACCAGCGCGGGAAGCGAGGCCAGTGAAGAGCTGGTGGCCGTCGCGATGAGCTGAGCCGGTGCCACCGCACGGGCGAACCGGCCGATCGGTATCCGGGCCAGGATTGCGGTGGCGGGATACAGCAGCGCCGTGAAGGCCAGGAGCATCAGGGACGTCAGCACCGCGAAAACCAGCATGACCCCCGCGGCGTCCAGACCGGCGCGGAGCGCCATCTGAAATGAGAGCGCGAAAATCCCCAGCGGGGTCAGCACCAGAATCCAGCCGACCACGACCATCATGCTGTCGGCCAGCGCTTGAAAGACCCTGGCCAGCAGGTGGCGCGGCTCCGAGGGGAGTCGGTTCACCGCCAATCCAAAGGCGATGGCTACCAGCAGCAGTGGGAGGATCTCGCGCCCGGAGAACGCCGCGGGCAGACTCTCCGGCACCAGCCCGACCAGCCACTCTCCAAAGGAGTCGACTCGTGCACTGGCCATTTCCGTCGCGCTGGCCGGGACCGAGGTACCGGCCCGGAGCGCCTCGGCGGTTGCCGGCTCGACCGGGTAGAGGGCCAGGAGGGGCGGAGTGACCAGAATGGTAAAAATGCCCCCGGCCACCAGCATGAGCACGAACACCACAAGGGCCTTGAGCCCGAGCGTCCCGATCGCTTCCCCGTTGCGGGGCCCGGCAATCGCGACCAGCGTCTGGGTGACCACCAGCGGCACGACGATCAGCCGCAGCGCCGCGAACCAGAATTGGCCCAGCGGGACGACCCCCTCAGCCAGGCGGGCGACCAGAGGGGCCTCGCTGCCATGCAACGCGAGGCCAAGCCCCAGCCCAGCGACCAGGGCGAGCAGAGCCCAGATCGTCAAAGAACGACGGGACTTCTTTCTCTGCGGGATATCCGGCTCAGCCGGCACCGGCTCGCCTCGGGTTAGGGAATTGCTTCCTGCGAGATTAGCACAGGCCGTGCCAGCTTGGCCAGACCGCGCCTACAACACCAAAAAAAGGCCCCGCCATCGCGGAGCCATTCTTTCAGGGCCGGGACCCAGGGGCTGGAGAGTGGGTGATTTTGAAGTGCGCCGCGTAGGAATCGAACCTACAACCTAGTGATTAAGAGTCACTTGCTCTGCCAATTGAGCTAGCGGCGCCGGTCCGGATCCGATGACCCCAACGGGAATCGAACCCGTATTACCACCTTGAAAGAGTGGTGTCCTGACCGTTAGACGATGGGGCCCCGTCGGGGCTGACATAGCGCTAACGGGATTCGAACCCGTGTACCAGCCTTGAGAGGGCTGTGTCCTAGGCCACTAGACGATAGCGCCATACTCTCGGTGAGCAGTGAGCGGTAAGCGGTGAGCGGGACCTGCGGTGCTTTTCCCGCTTACCGCTCACTGCTTACCGCTCACTGCCGTTAACAGGCCCGGCAGGAATCGAACCTGCAACCCCCGGTTTTGGAGACCGGTGCTCTACCAATTGAGCTACGGACCTATGGCATCCGTTCACGACCAGGGTGGCTGACGGGACTTGAACCCGCAACCTCCGGAGCCACAGTCCGGCGCTCTAACCGATTGAGCTACAACCACCACGAGGTTGTCTGGTCCCGCCGTTCCGAGCCGCATAAACTAGTGCGGCGAGAGGGTTTCGGTCAACCCCGCGCGCGCGATCGTGGCCCCCAGAACCAGCGCCCCGCCCACCAGCGCCAGGGGTCCGGGCACCTCGCCGTGCGCCAGCCAGGACCACACCGGATTGAGCACCGGCTCGAGCAGCAACAGCACCGACGCTTCGAGCGCGGTGAGCCGCACCATCGCCCGGGAGATCAGCAGATAGGCCAGTCCGATCTGGACCACGCCCAGGTAAACCAGGATCGCCCAATCGGTCCCGGAATGCGACCCCAGCGGCAGCGCCATCGGCAGCGCCACCACACAGGCGATCACGTTTCCCATCACCGCCGCGGTGGCGGGAGTGGCCCCGTCCCCGCCCTCTTTCCGGCCCAGCCAGCGCAGCCCGATCACCGCGAACGCGAAGGTCACCGCGGAGAGTGCGGCGATCAGGTTGCCGGCCAGGGGATCAGGAGCCGTCGCCACCGGCTGCTCGTCTCCCACGAAGAAGAGCGCGAGTCCGAGCGCAATCGGCACCATGAACAGAATGTCCCGTCGCGAGACCGGCTCCTTGAGCAGCAGGGGCGCCAGCAGCAGCACGTAGAGCGGACTTGCCGACTGGATGAAGATCGCCGACGCGCTCGAGGTGAGCCGGTTGGCAAGCACGAAGCAGATCCCGGTGACCGCGTAGGCCACCCCGACCAGGCCGGCCCGCCAGCCCCAGCCCCGCCGGGCGGCGGGAACCAGCACCAGCAGGGTCAGCGCAGCGATTCCTGAGCGCAGGCTGGCGATCTGCCACCCGTTGAACTCGAGTGACTTGATGGCCGCGCCGCCGGTCGAGAACAGCACGGCGGCGCCCAGCAGGGCGATGGCGGCTCGGCGGTGGCTGATCGGCACAACGCAAAGAATAGCAGCCCGGGAACGGAACTTGCTCCTCGCCCATTTGCTGCCGAGCGAGTGAAGGATTGCGAGTCATTAATCCCGGAAGTCCACGATGAAAAGAGTTGTCAGGCAAGGCCTTGTCTCCCTCTCCGCTGCGATCGTGCTGGCCGGCTGCGTCAGCACAACTGCGCCTCGATTCGCAATTCTGAAGGGGGTGTCGGGAAGCGGCCAGGTCTCGACGGTCGGGACCCTGCTGCCGGAGCCTTTCGTGGTCCGGGTCGAGGATCAGAATGGCTTTCCGGTCGAGGGGTTCGTGGTGAGCTGGGAGGTGACCGCCGGCAACGGCACCGTGACCGAGGAGGAATCCCCCACCGATCCCCAGGGTCTGGCCTCGACCACCCTCCAGCTTGGCACCCTCCCCGGGATTAACCGGGTGCGTGCCAGCATCGGCTCGCCTTCCCCCGTCGTCTTCACCGCGACCGGTACCGTCGTCACGCCGTAACCCCGCCCCGCTGTGTAACTATTCCCGCTCGACGCATCTCCCGGCCGAACCCACAGTCCGGAGATGCGCCATGTTCCGCCTTCCGCTGGCTCTTCTGTTGCTCGCCCTCCCGGCACCGCTCGCCGCCCAGGGCTGGATCGATATCGAGCGCCCCAACCGCCCCCGGGGCCCGGCCTCGGTGGTGCGGGTCAGCTCTTCGGTGCGCGCGGTGGTGGAAGGACGGGTCGCCCGCTTCGAGGTCCACGAGCGCTTCCGCAACGACGGCGGCGTGGTGGCCGAGGGCATGTATCACTATCCCCTGCCCGGCGAAGCCGCGTTCAGCGCCTTCTCCCTCTTCCAGGGGGAGCAGGAGCTCAAGGGCGAGATGATGGCGAGCGAGCAGGCGCGGTCCATCTACGAGGCGATCGTCCGGCAGCGGAAGGATCCCGCGCTCATCACCCTGGTGGGGCACGGGCTCATCCGGGCCCAGGTTTTTCCGATCCAGCCCCGGGAGACCCGTACCATCATCCTCCGGTTCACCCAGCTGGTGGGACGGGATGGGGACGCGCTCAGGCTCCGCTACGCGGCGGGAGACCGGGGTGACGCGCCGGTCACCTTCTCCGTCGAGATTCGCCGGGGTGATGAATTCGCCACTCCTTACTCCCCCACCCACACGATTCAGGACGAGCGCCGCGACGGCGAGCTCCGGATCACCATCGCGCCGCCAGTGCAGGGCGACGTGGACCTGGTGCTCCCGTTCCGCCGCGGCCTGGTGGGCGGCACCGTGCTCACCCACGCCGAGCCGGGCGACGATGGATTCGCGCTGCTGTTCCTGGCTCCTCCTCCCGCCGAGTCGGGAGCCGAGCTGCCTCGCGACCTGACCCTGGTGGTGGATGTCTCCGGCTCGATGAGCGGCGAGAAGATGGAGCAAGCCCGCTCGGCGCTGCGCCAATCGCTCGGCACGCTCAACGTCCGCGATCGCTTCCGGCTGATCGCGTTCAGCAGCGGGGTGCGGCATTTCCGGGAGGGCTGGTCTCCGGCCAGCCGCGAGGTGCTCGCCGAAGCCCGCCGGTTCGTGGACGACCTGAGCGCCAACGGCGGCACCAACCTGGAAGGGGCGGTCGAGGCGGCGCTGGCCGACCGGGGCGAAACCGGACGGCTCTCCACCATTCTGCTGCTCACCGACGGTTTGCCCTCGGTGGGAGAGCAGGCCCCCGATCGGATCGCGGCTGCCGCCGCGGGCCGGATCGGGCGGGCCCGGATCTTCACCGTGGGCGTAGGCCACGACGTCAACACCTATCTTCTGGACCGGCTGGCGGTGGAGGGACGGGGCAGCGCCACCTATGTCGCCCCGGGGGCCGATGTGGGCGACGCGGTGGGCGGAGTGCTGACCAAGCTGGCCCGCCCCGCGCTGGTGGACCTCCGCATCGTGGAAGCGCCGGTGCGCTTCGAAGAGCAGGCGCCCACGGTACTGCCGGATCTCTTCTATGGCGAGGAGCTGGTGATCGTGACCCGGTATCGCGGAGAAGGACGGGGACCGGTGGTGATCGAAGGCACCCGCAACGGGCGCCGGGAGCGGTTCACCATTCAGGCCTCCTTCGAGCGCGCTGCCTTGGGAAGCGGGTATCTGCCGCCGCTCTGGGCCGCGCGACGGATCGGGGAGCTGACCCGGCAGATCCGGCTCGAGGGCTCCTCGCCGGCGCTGATCGCGCGGGTGAAGGATCTGGGCCTTCGCTACGGCATCCTCACCGAGTACACCTCGTACCTCGTCCTGGAGCCCGGCATGCAGGTCGCCAATGCGGCGCCGCTTCCCCCCGCCGCGCCCCGGGAGATGACCGGAGGCAAGGCGTTCGACGCCGCGCGGGCCAGCGCCGGGATGTCGGGGAGCGGCTCGCTCCAGGCGGCGGAGGAAGCCGTGACCAGGCGAATGGGCCAGGTGAAATCGGAATTCAGGTCGCGGGACGGCCGGATGGCCCCCGCCGAAATGAAGCGAGCCGGGGGCCGGGTGCTGGTCCTCCGCGGAGACATCTGGACCGACATCGGGCACAGCGACAGCCTGAAGGTGACGACGATCGCGCCGATGAGCCGGGCCTGGTTCTCCTTGCTCGAAGCCCGTCCCGCGCTGCGGGCCACTCTCGCGGCCGGGAGCCCGATCCTCGTGGCCGGCCGCCGGGCCAGCCTCAAGGTGGCCGATGGTGGCCTGTCGGAGTGGGCCCCGGGTGCGATGAGCCGCTTCCTTCAGGAATTCGAGGGGCGATGACCGCTCCGCTGGCCGAGCTGTTCGCCGAGTATCACGAGTCGCTGGTGCGCATGCTGTATCGGCGCACCGGCGACCGGGACCGGGCCGAAGAGATCGCCCAGGAGACCTTCGCCCGGGCGGTAGCGGCACCGCCGCGCAATCCGAGGCCCTGGCTGTTTGCGGTGGCGCTCAACCTGGTGCGCGAGGAGGGACGCAAGGCGGTGCGGCAGGAGCGGAGGCTGGTGCTCTACCGCGCCGAGCAGCCCGAGGCCGCCGAGGCGGCGGACGAGACGATGGACCGGGGGGAGCGGATCGCGCGAGTGCGGGAAGCGCTCGATGCCCTCTCGGAGCGGGATCGCGAAGCCCTGCTGCTCAAGGCGGAAGGCTTCAGTTACGACGAAATTGCGGCCACGCTGGGACTGGCGCGCGGCGCCGTGGGCACCACGCTCTCGCGGGCGCGCCGCAAGCTGGTCCTGGCCTACCGGGCCGAGGAGGATACCAAGCATGCCGCATCTTGACGAAGGAACCCTGCACGCGCTGCTCGACGGAGAAATTCCTTCCGCCGAGCTGGCGCCGATCCAGGCCCACCTGGGCGGCTGCGCGGATTGCCGGGCCCGGCTGACCGAGGAGCAGGATCTTCTGGCCGAGTCGGATCGCCTGATCGAAGTGCTGGAGCTGCCCGAAGCGGCACCTGCCGTCATGCCGGTTCGCAAGGCACCCCGGCGAGTCTGGCCGACCCGGCTGGCCTGGGCCGCCACCGTGGTCCTCGCGGCGGGACTGGGGTACTCCGCGCGCGGCGGACCCCTCGAGCCCGCGCCCACACCGTCGCGCGACTCCGTAGTGGAGGCCCGCGCCGATGAACCGGCGGCCTCCGAACCGGCGGTCTCCCCGGCCCCGCCCGCGCCGGACCCGGTGAGTCAGAGCCGGGATCAGGCGCTCGCGCCCAAGCTCGGGGCGGCGGCGCCTCCTCCGGCAGACGCGCGGAGGGGAAAGGCCGCGACCGGCAATGCCGCACCCGCCGAAGAAAAGGCCGAGCTGCGGGCCGCCCCGGTTGATACTGCGGCGCGGCCGCCGGCGCCACCGGTAGCGCAACCGCAAAGCCCCCCCGCTGCCCCGACCAGTGCGGTGGGCCGAGTGGGAGCGCTTCGTCAGGAGGCGACGGGGACGCGGCTCCGCGAGGTCGCGCCGGCGGGGGCGCTGGCCGATCGCGCCGCATTTGCGGTGGCCCAGCCGGCCACCCTGCCCGAGGCGATGCGGGTGCTGGGCGGATCGCTCCGCCTGATCGACGGCATGATCCCGGAGCGGCTCGAGATCCTGGGCGACATGGTTCGGGTGGTTTATCGCACTGGATTCGGCGAACTGCTGCTCGCCCAGGAACTGCAGGATCGAGTGGTGCGATTCAACCTGATCGCGCCGCGCGGCTTCCCCGCCGACTCGCTGGAGCGGCTCCGGGGTCGCGTTCGGGAATAACCGAGCGACGCTACCTTTGAGGCATGCGCTTCTCGCGGTATGCCTGGAGTGTCGTCGCCGTCAATCTGTTCGTGATCCTGTGGGGCGCGCTGGTCCGCGCCACCGGGAGTGGCGCGGGCTGCGGGCGGCACTGGCCGCTCTGCAACGGCGAAATGCTTCCGCGGGATCCCGGCCTCACCACCCTGATCGAGTTCACCCACCGGGCCACCAGCGGCGTTGCCCTGCTGCTGGTGGCCATCCTGTTCTGGTGGAGCCGGCGGGCACTGCCGCCGCTGCATCGGGCCCGCGCGGCCGCGGCCTGGTCGCTGGTGTTCATCATCATCGAAGCGCTGATCGGCGCCGGACTGGTGTTGCTCGAGCTGGTGGGAGACGACGACTCGCTGGGCCGGGCGGTCTACCTCGCCGCGCACCTCCTCAACACCTTCCTGCTGCTGGCGGCGCTGGCGCTCACCGCCCACTGGTCGGGCCGACCGGCGCCGGCCGGGGAGCCGGGGCGACGAGGCGGAGCGGTATCGTGGCTCCTGGCCGTTGGACTGGCGGCGATCCTGGTGGTGGGCATGACCGGGGCGATCGCGGCGCTGGGCGACACGCTCTTCCCGGCGCGCTCGCTCGCGGAAGGGCTCCGCGCCGACCTGGACCCGGCGGCGCACTACCTGATCCGGCTCCGGGTCCTCCACCCGGTGCTCGCGATTCTCGCCGGGATCTACCTGAGCGGGATGGTCTGGGCGGTGGGCCGGGCCCGTCCCGCCGCCTTGACGTCGCGGTGGGGCCGCGCGGTCACCCTGCTGGTCCTGCTCCAGCTGGTGGTTGGACTGACAAATCTCTTCCTGCTGGCACCGACAGCGGTGCAGCTGGTGCATCTGCTCGTGGCGGACATGCTCTGGATTGCGAGCGTCGTGTTTGCTGCGGACGCCCTTGTTTAGGGCGCGAAAGACGCGAAGGACGCGAAGGACGCGAATAACCTACCGTCCTACCGTCCAGTTAGCCTACCGACCTCCATTACCGTCCTACCGTCCAACAACCTGCCGTCCTCCGCGCCCTTCGCGTCCTCCGCGTCCCTACCTCACGCGCTGGCCCCGACGCACCGCGCTTCCCACCGCTGCATCATGGTCACGAACGAGGTGGCGACCGCCGAATCGTACACCGAGCCCTTCCCGTTCTCGATTTCCCGGAGTGCGGTGGCGGCGTCGCGGGCGGGGCGGTAGCAGCGCTCGGAACGCAGCGCGTCGTAGTCACCGCATACCGCGATCACCCGGCTGATGTAGTGCGGCTCGGGGTGGAAGCGCCGGGCGGGATACCCGGTTCCGTCCATCCGGAGATGGTGCTCGTACGCCGTGGTGGCGGCGAGGTCGAGCTCGGACGACCGGGACATCAGGAGCCGGGCCCCGTCTTCGGGATGGCGCGCCACCCCGGAGCGACCGGCATCGCTGAGCGCCTCCACCCGGAAGACTTCGTCGGGCACCCGCACCATGCCGATGTCGTGCAGCAGCGCCGCCCGCGCGACAGACCGGGTCTCCTCCCCTCCCAGCCCGAGCCACTCCGAGAAGCTCATCGCCAGGATCGCGGTATTCACCGCGTGATAGGCCAGGTGGTCGCCGGTGGAGCCCTCGGAAAGCAGCGGGATCAGCAGCTCTCCCTCGGGATGAAGCGCCACGCTCAGCGACCGCACCACCCCGGAGATCTCGGTCAGCGGCAGCGGCTCGCCGGTCGCGACCCGGTCGCAGGCGTAGCGCATGGCCCCCACTTCCTCGCCCAGATGGACCTCGGGCGCGACCGGCCTGGGAGCGGGCGGAGCGACCGGCCGGGCTTCGGTCTCCACGCTCACGTCACCCGCCTCGATCCCCGGCCAATGGGGCACCGGGCCGCGCTGCTCCCCGTTGAACCGCTGCTGGAGATGCTGGAGCATCGCGTCGATGGATTCCACGGTGGCTTCAGCCGAAAACTCGAGCCGCCGCACCCCCACGGCGCCCAGCCGGCGTCCCCAGGTCCAGTCGCGGAAGCCGTGCACCGGGAGCGCGCGGTAGATCACCGCGTCGTCGAGAAAGGTGAAGGTTGGCCGGAGATCGGCGCGGAGCAGCTGGTGAAGCGCCGCCAGCAGCCGACTGCAGGACTCTCGCCGGGCCTGGTGGCCGGGCCCGTAGAGGGCGTGTACCGCCATGGCGTGCCCGAAGGCATGCAGCCACTGGTCCATCCGACTCATGCGCGCACCGCCTCGCGAACCTCGGCATCGGGATGGCTCCGGGCCCGCGCCAGCAGGCGCGCGCAGCGGGGATCGGCGTGCCAGTGCCGGGCCATTGCGGCCAGCGCCGCCAGGGATTCCTTCGACTTCACCGCGACCCGCCAGCCCAGCAGGGGCAGCTTCCGGCCGGCATGGGAGAGCAGCACGTCCACCACCTCGGGAATTTCCGTCATCGGGCCCAGGGCCCGAATGGCGGATGGCACCAGTCCGGGCTCGATCCGCCGTTCCTGCAATCCGCGCAGCAGGAGCGGCGCGGCGGCCGCGGGGCAATCCTCGCCCGCCGCCATGACCGCGACCCGCACTCCCGAAATGTCGGGATCGGAGAGTCCCTCGACGATTCCCCGGGCCCGCGCCTGGGGGTGCCGCATCAGGAGCCGGAACCCCTCCACCCTGACCCGGGCATCGGGATGACGGGAGTACTCGACCGCGAGGGACTCCTCCGGGGGGTCGGGGAGCATCTGGAGCAGCCGGAGCAGATTGCGCTGGAAATACCAGGGCCCGCCGGGGAGCCGGCGGGTCACCTCGGGAACCACCTCGTTGCCGAAGTGCGCCAGAAGCTGGAGCAGCCGGCGCCGCACGCTTCGCTCCTCAGAGCCGGCCAGCGCATCGAGCAGCAGGGGAATCGCGGCAGGCCCCACCTCTGGCACCAGCAGCTCGACCGGCTCGACATCGACCGGCGTGGCCGAGAGCAGCGCCGCCAGCGTCTCGGTGCGGACCACCAGCGGCCGGTAGCTGCCCGCCAGCGCGCCGTCTGCCGGCAACCGCCCCAGCAGATCGACCAGAGGGCGGACCGCGCCCCGGGAGACCAGCACTCCCACGGCCCGCTCGGCGGCATGGTCCAGCGCGCCC
>Ga0209387_1000105_pt1 | contig 23999 bp, 18 predicted proteins | sample NCControl_FD_187515 | JGI IMG/M metagenome (GOLD analysis project Ga0209387, IMG submission 187515) | Agricultural soil microbial communities from Utah to study Nitrogen management - NC Control (SPAdes) (version 2) | ecosystem: Environmental > Terrestrial > Soil > Agricultural land | place: USA...
GGGGAGCGCAGCCTGATCGGCGTCGGAGCGGCGCTCCGGATCATCTGCACCGGGCGGCGGGTGACCGTGGAGGCGCTCTCCGCCAACGGGCGTTCGCTGCTTCCCTGGATCGGGGAGCGCCTCACTGAGTCCGGCCGCTTCGCTTCGCTCAGCGTGACCACCGCAGCCGGAAGTCACCCTGAGAGCCCGGAGCGCTCGAAGGGGCCGATCCTGGTGTCGCAGGAAAACGGAGCTCTGACCGCCGACTTTCCCGCGCTCCCCGAAATCGAACGCGACGAGGCGACCCGGGCCCGGCTGCTCTCTCCGCTCGACGCCCTTCGCACCGTCGTCTTCGGCCCCTGCCTGCTGGCCCACCCGATCGATGCCTGCCACCTTGCCGCCGGAGTGTTTTCCTACGACCTCGTGGAGCTGTTCGAGGCTCTGCCGGCCGGCCGGCCCGAGCAGGCCGAGACACCCCACTTCGAATTCGTGGTCCCCGACCGCCTGGTGATCGTGGATCATCTGCGGCATAGGACCCTCCTGGTCGCCAACGCGTACGGCGGCGCGGGAAGCGAGGCCAACTATCACGATGCGGTCCGATCCATCGGCGACCTGATGGCGGCGGTGAATGCCGCGGGGAACGGGGAAAACATGGGGAAAGGAGAAAACATGGAGAAGCACGAGCCGGCCGTCCTCCCCCAGTCTTCCCCGTTCCCCCAGTTTTCCCCGTTCCCAGTCGACCTTTCCGACGCCGAGTACGCCGACCTGGTAGTCCGCCTGAAGCAGCACATCGTCGCCGGCGACGTCTTTCAGATCGTCGCCTCGCGCACGTTCACGGTTCCCTGCTCCGATCCGCTCGCGGCCTATGCCCGGCTCCGCAAAGCCAACCCGAGCCCGTACCTCTTCTACGTGGCCGGCCGGGATACGGTGGTCTTCGGCGCCTCCCCCGAGACCGCGGTCAAGGTGCACGGCTCACCCCGCCGGGTCACCATCCGCCCGATCGCCGGCACCGCCGCGCGGGGCCGGGCAGCCGGCGGCGCGATCGACCCCGATCTGGACTCCCGCCGCGAGGCGGCCCTCCATCTGGACGAGAAGGAGACCGCCGAGCACATGATGCTGGTGGATCTCGCCCGCAACGACGTGGCGCGGGTGAGTCGCCCGGGGACCCGCCAGGTGACCCGGCTGCTGACCGTGGATCGCTATGCCCATGTGATGCATCTGGTCTCCGAGGTCGAGGGCACCCTGGCCGAGGGGCAGGACGCCCTGCACGCCTACACCGCCGCGATGAACATGGGTACCCTGGTCGGCGCGCCGAAGATTCGCGCCGCGCAGATTCTCCGGGAGGTCGAGACCTCGCGACGGGGGGCGTACGGCGGAGCGGTCGGCTACCTGAGTCACGACGGCGCGATGGATACCGCCATCGTGATTCGGGCCGCGGTGGTGCGGGACGGCACCGCGCAGGTCCGGGCCGGCGCGGGGATCGTGTTCGACTCCGACCCGGCCGAGGAAGCTCGGGAAACCCGGCGCAAGGCGGAAGCGGTGCTCCGCGCCATCGCGGGAGGATCCGATGGCTGACCCGCTCCGCCTTGTCTTCGTGGACAACTTCGATTCCTTCACCTGGAACCTGGTGGACGAGTTCGCCCGCCGCGGTGCCGAAGTGGAGGTGTGGCGGAACACGGTGGCCGCCGGCCACCTGCTGGCCCGCGCGCGGGAACGGCGGCCCAGCCTGCTGCTCCTGTCCCCCGGTCCGGGGGCGCCCGCCCAGGCCGGGTGCTGCATCGAGCTGATCCGGCAAGCGGCCGACGCGCAGGTGCCGCTGTTCGGGGTCTGCCTCGGCCACCAGGCGATGGTCGAAGCGTTCGGGGGAGTGGTGGGACCGGCCGGCGAGGTGGTTCACGGCAAGACCTCGCGGGTGCGCCACCAGGGCGGTGTGCTGTTTGAGGGTGTCCCCTCGCCCTTTCCGGTCGGCCGCTATCACTCGCTGGCCGCGTCGGTGACGCCCGGGTGCCTGGTCTCGGTTGCCGAAACCGGCGGCATTGTCATGGCGGTGGCCCACAGCGCCGCGCCGCAGCTGGGAGTACAGTTCCATCCCGAATCCATCCTGACTCCCGACGGGGGCCGGATCATCGACAACGTCATGCAATGGGCAATCCATGCGCGCGGGTGAAGTGCTCGAGGCCCTGAGCCGCCGGTCGCTGACCCGCGAGGAAAGCACGACGGCCTTCAAGCTGCTCCTGGCCGGCGACTACTCCGAGATCGAGGTTGCCGCCGTGTTGGTGGCGCTCAAGACTCGCGGGGAGACTCCCGAGGTGATGGCCGGTGCGGTGGAAGCGCTCCTGATGGCCGCGCTTCCCTTTCCCCGTCCCGAGTATCCCTACGCCGACTGCTGCGGAACCGGCGGCGACGGCGCGTCGACCGTCAACATCTCGACCGCGGCCGCGTTCGTCGCCGCGGAGCTGGGCATCCCGATCGCGAAAACCGGTAACCGCTCGGTCTCGTCCCGCTGCGGCTCGGCCGACGTCCTCGAGCGGCTGGGGGTCCGGCTCGATCCTTCCCCCGAGGTGGGGCGGCGCTGCCTCGACGAGCTGGGCATCTGTTTCGTGTTCGCGCCGCAATACCATCCCGGGGTCCGCCACATCGCCCCGGTCCGCCGAGCCCTCGGGGTTCGCACCGTCTTCAACCTGGTCGGGCCGCTCGCCAACGCGGCGCGACCTCCCTGGCAAATGATGGGGATCTACGATCCCGCGCTGTGCGAGGCCGCGGTCCGGACCCTCCACCTGCTGGGGCGCGAAGTGGCCCTCGTGGTGCACGGCAGCGGCCTGGACGAAGTCGCTCTGCACGGACCCACCACCGGGGTCCTGCTCCAGGGCGGAGAGATCCGCCGTATCACCATCACGCCCGAGGAAGCGGGGCTCACCCCTGCTCCGGTGGAGCTGCTCGCCGGCGCGGGTCCGGACGAGAATGCCGCCTGGCTGCTCGAGCTGCTCGAAGGAAAGGGACGGCCGGCGCAGGCGGACGCGGTCGCGCTCAACGCCGGGGTCCTGGCCTGGGCGACGGGCCATGCGCCGACACTCCGGCAGGCGACCCGGATGGCGCGGCAGGCCCTCGACGGCGGCGGCGCCGCGGTAAAACTTGGCCGGCTGGCGGAGCTCTCCCATGGTGCTTGACGAAATCCTCGCCCACAAACGGAGCGAGATCGCGGCCCGAAAGACAGCCAACAGCCTGGAGTCGCTCCAAGCCCGGGCGGTACCCGCCAGCAGGAGTCTCGCCCAGGCGCTTCGCGCCGGGCGTCCCGGATTCCTCCTCGAGATCAAGTTCGCCTCCCCCTCGGCCGGAATCATTCGTGCGGGGAGCGATCTCACGCCGGTGGTGGCGAGCTACGGCCGCCATGCCGACGCGGTCTCGGTGCTAACCGACCAGCGATTTTTCGGCGGCTCGCTCGACCGCCTCGCCCAGGTGCGTGAACGCCTGGAGCAGCCGATCCTCGCCAAGGATTTCATCCTGGAGCCGTACCAGGTGGTGGAAGCCCGGGTCTACGGCGCCGATGCCGTCCTGCTGATCCTGGCCGCGATCGACGATCAGGCCTGGCGGGCCTGCGCGGACCAGGCCGGCCGACTCGGGATGGAAGTGCTCACCGAGGTGCACGACCAGACCGAGGCATCCCGCGCCGCGGCCCTGGGCGCCAGGATCATCGGGATCAACAACCGCGACCTCCGCACCCTCGCGGTGGATCCCGGCACCACGGCACGGGTCTCACCCCGCATACCTACGGATCGCCTGGTGGTGGCCGAGTCGGGGATCGCTTCGCGGGAGACGGTCGTGCGGCTCCGGCCCCACGCCGACGCATTCCTGGTAGGAAGCGCGCTGATGGGGGCCCCCGACCTGGATCGCGCGGTGCGGGAGCTGGTCTACGGGCGGACCAAGATCTGCGGCCTGACCAGCGCGGAGGATGCGGCCCGGGCCTTCGAAGCCGGAGCGACCCATGGTGGTCTCATGTTCGCCGCCGGCTCGCCCCGCCGGATCTCGGCTTCGGAAGCACGGCAAGTTTCGGCCGGCGCGCCCCTGTCGTGGGTGGGCGTCTTCGCCGATCAAGCCCCCGAGGAAATAGCCGCGGCCGCAACGGACCTGCGACTCGACGCCGTGCAGCTCCATGGGCACGAGACCGCGGATCAGACCGCCTCGGTTCGCAGGCAGGTACCGGCGGCGACCGCGGTGTGGAAGGCGGAACGGGTCCAGGAGCGGATTCCGGAGCGCGGTGGGGCGGATCGCCTGTTGCTGGACGGCTGGACGGCTGGACGGCTGGGAGGAACGGGCCGGACGTTCGACTGGTCCCTACTGGAGCATTTTCCCGAGCGAGCGGAGGTAATTCTCGCGGGAGGCCTTCGCGCTTCCAATGTCGCCGCCGCGGCCGCGCTCGACACCTGGGCGCTCGATGCCAGCTCCGGCGTGGAATCGGCGCCGGGCCGGAAGGATCCCGGCCTGTTGCGCGACTTCTTCACCCAGCGGAGACGCCTGCCCGGGCGGGGAGATTCCCCCGAATGAAACTCGCCGGCCGCTTCGGTCGATTCGGAGGCGCCTACGTCCCCGAGATTCTCATGCCCGCGCTGGAGCAGCTCGAGGCGGCCTTTCTGGAGTCGAAGGACGATCCCGCGTTCACCGCCGAGCTCTCCGGTTTGCTGCGCGACTATGCCGGGCGCCCGACCCCGTTGTACTGCTGCCGCAACCTGACGGCCGGCTCCCCGGCCCGGATCTTCCTCAAGCGGGAGGATCTCCTCCACGGCGGAGCCCACAAGACCAACCAGGCTCTGGGCCAGGGATTACTCGCCCGCCGCATGGGCAAGCGCCGTCTGATCGCCGAGACCGGAGCGGGTCAGCACGGGGTGGCCACGGCGCTCACCGGCGCGGTGCTCGGGCTGGCAACCCGGGTCTACATGGGCGCGGTGGACATGGAGCGGCAGAAGCCCAATGTCTTCCGGATGCAGCTGATGGGAGCCGAGGTGGTACCGGTGACCACCGGTTCGCGCACCCTCAAGGACGCGATCAACGAAGCGCTACGGGACTGGTCGGCGAGTTATGAGGATACCCACTATCTCCTCGGCACCGTCGCGGGTCCCCACCCGTTCCCGCTCATGGTGCGGGATTTTCAGCGCATCATCGGAGACGAGGCCCGGCGGCAGATGCTGGACGCGGAAGGTGCGCTGCCCGACCTGGTGGTTGCCTCGGTCGGCGGAGGGTCCAATGCGATGGGCATCTTCACCGCGTTTCTGGGAGACCCTGGCGTCGGGCTCATCGGCGTGGAAGCGGCGGGCGAGGGCCTGGAGACCGGCCGCCACTGCGCCACGCTCACCACCGGACGTCCCGGCGTGCTCCACGGGGCCTACAGCATGACGCTGCAGGACGAGGAAGGGCAGATCGGAGAAAGCCATTCGATCTCGGCCGGCCTCGACTACCCCGGGGTTGGTCCCGAGCACGCCCATCTCCGCGAGATTGGCCGGGCCGGATACCTCACCTGCGACGACCAGGAAGCGCTCCAGGCGTTCTCCGAGCTGGCCCGGGCGGAGGGAATTCTGCCCGCTCTTGAATCGGCCCACGCCCTCGCCGTCGCGTTGAGGCTGGCGAGAAGCGCGACCGCGCCGGAGCGCATTCTGGTGAATCTCTCCGGCCGGGGCGACAAGGACCTGGAGACGGTGCTCCGCCACCTGAGCCCTGGAGGAGCGGCATGAGCACCCGCTACGCCGCGATGTTCGGCCGGCTGGAACGGCAGGGTGAGGGCGCGTTCATCCCCTTCGCCATGCTGGGAGATCCCGATCCCGACCGCAGCCTCGCCGCCATCCGGATTCTCGCCTCCTCGGGAGGTGATGCGCTGGAGCTGGGCCTTCCGTTTTCCGATCCGGTGGCGGACGGGCCGGTGATTCAGGCCGCCGCCGCCCGCGCGCTCGCGAATGGGGTCCGGCAGGCCGATTGCTGGCGGGTGGTGACGGAGCTGCGGTCGGAATTTCCCGAGCTTCCGATCGGACTCCTGGTGTATGCGAACCTGGTCTGCCACCGGGAACCGGAACACTTCTATGCCGCTGCCCGGGCCGCGGGAGTCGACTCGGTGCTGGTGGCGGATCTGCCGGTCCTCGAGTCGGCCGGCGTCGCGGCTGCGGCCCGGGCCCACGACATCGCCCCGGTGTTCATCGCGCCGCCCAATGCCGACGACGAGCGCCTCGCTGCCATCGCGGCCGCGGGCGAGGCCTACACCTACGTCACCTCACGCGAGGGAGTGACCGGGGCGGATGAGACCCTGCGTCGGGATCAGACCGCGCTGATCGCGCGGCTCAGGTTCCATGGGGCGCCGCCCCCGGTTCTCGGATTCGGCATCTCGACGCCCGCCCACGTCCAGGCCGCGCTGGCCATGGGCGCCGCCGGAGCGATCAGCGGGTCTGCGATCGTGAAGAAGATGGTAGGCGGAGAGGATGTTGCTGAGTTTGTGCGTGAGATGAAGAGTGCAACAAAGGGATTGAGTTAGGTTGCCTGATCATCGAGGCCACCCCGCGGGCCTCTGCTCCATGAGCAAAATGATCGGGGCCCGCAGATCGCCGGAGAACACGGTGGACTCGAGCGGCATGGTGCGCTCGTAGTCGTCCGGGGTCATGCCGATCGAGCAGGTGAGCGACACGTGGAGCACCGGCTGGTCCAGCAGCGCCGCGGGCGGAATCCGGCCTGGCGCCGAAGTCATGCCATCCCGCACCGTGGCGGGGACCCGCCCCGAGACATGAACCGTCTGGCCGAGGAGTGAGTGCAGCATCCGGTAGGTCAACGTTGTGGACTCACCGCCACGGGTGACTACCCCGAACACCGGCGCGTCGAACCGGCCGGTGCGGCCAAAGAACGCGATCCCGTACCCGAAGTCGAGGCCGTTATCTTGCGCAATGGCAATGGTTTCCGTCAACAGATCGTGGACGGCGATCAGGTTTTTGGGAATCGGATCCTTGTTCATGGCGCAGCTTCGTCGGAGGGCCCTTCCGAAGCAGGGGCAGGTCCCGGGCCATCCGAAGCGCCCTCGGCCGCCAGCAGGTCCAGCCGGACCACCGTGCCCCGCCCTTCGGAGCTCTCCACCACCACCTTCCCTCCCCACCCCTCCACCAGGCGCTTGACGATGGCGAGCCCGAGCCCGGAGCCGCTGGTAGAGGTTGAAAATCGCGGCTCGAAGATCATCGGGAGCAGCGCGGCGGGAATCCCCTGCCCGTCGTCGTGCACTGCCAGCGTCGTCCCGGCGATCAGGATGCGAATCTGCCGGGCCTCGGCGTTGCGGGCGTTCTCCAGGAGATTGACCAGCGCTTCCTTGACCTCATCGGCCCGCGCCGCCACCGGCACCGGCGCACTGCTCTCCACCGCGATCTCGGCGCCCTCCGGCCCCAGCCGGTAGAGCTCGGCGACGTCACGCACCACCGAGGTGAGCTTCACCGCTTCCATCGGGCCCCGCTCCGAGGCGGGCACGCCGAAGCGGCTGAAGGAGCGGGCGATCCGGTCGAGCCGGTCGATCTCCGACAGGATCCGCCGGGTGGTCTCTTCGAGCACCGGACCGATCGGGGTGCGTCCGTCCTGATGGACCCGGCGGAGATGCTGGACTCCGAGCCGCATCGGAGTGAGCGGGTTCTTGATTTCGTGCGCTACCTGATTGGCCATCTCGCCCCAGGCCACGATGCGGGCGACCCGCTCCTGCGCGTCCCGCGCCCGCCGTACGTCGGCGGTCATCTTGTCGAACGCGGCAAACACCGGGGCAAATTCCGCCGACGGCGGCTGTTCCAGCGAGCGAACCGGCTCGCCCCGGCCGAACGCCAGCGCCGCGTCGCGCAGCTCGGCCACCGGCCGGGAAAGCGCACGAGCCGAGAAGCGGGCGGCCAGCAGGGACGCGGCCACTCCGGCGAGGCTCGCCAGCAGGAGCAGCATCGCGAGGTCGCGCTGGCGGCTCCCCAGCATCGGATCGGCGGCGGTCTGCGGCAGCGCCAGCACTCCGGCTCCGAAGTCTGCCAGGGGCACGGCGCGATACCCCACCCGGGTCGCCACCGCGCGGGACGGGCCCCGGGTGGAGGCCACTTCGCCGCCGTGGATCTCGATGGCGTGGAATGCCTCGGGATCCATCAGCGGAGGGAGCACGCCCAGTGCCTCGAGCAGCTCTCCGCTGGAGCCGGCCACATGGGAGCCGCGCTGGTACATCGCGAGGTCGGCGTCCACCCGCTCGGCGAGGGCATCCAGCTCCCCGCCCAGCGCCGGCTGCGCGGGGAGCGCCGTGCCCGGTGGCACGATGTCCCGCAGGGTCTGCTCGATCATCCGGTCCCGGCTGCTGGCGACCTCGGCGCCCAGGCGGCTCACCCCCCACGCCGCGAACAGCACGGTCGGCGCGAGATAGAACACCGCCAGCGCGGCGCCCAGCTGCGCTTCGTAAGACCGGAGCTCCGGCATCCAGGTGGGGCGGCGGGGAGCATGGCCCCCGAGAATCGCGGCGAACGACCAGAGCAGCGCCAGCAGCGTCACGTCGAGCGCGATCACCAGCGCACCCCGCACCGCGAGCGAAGACGGCGATCCCAGCTGCACCGTCCCGGTGATGTCGCGGGGAACCCCGGCGATGGAGACGGTGCGCTCCCCGCGCGCCAGCCACCCTTCTCGCCGCCAGAGCGCCATGTCGGGCGTGGCGGCTCCGGCCGATGGCGCGGGAGCGAGAGTGAGCCGGTAGAGCGCCGAATGGGGCGTGTCGCCGGCCAGCAGCCGCCCGAGGCGCGAGGGCGGCACCAGCACCGAGCGGGGGCCCAGCGCCACGCTCACCACGGTGTAGTCGTCCCGGCGCACCAGCAGCAGGTAGCTGGTGGCGGGCTCGCGGGGCTCGGCGCTCACCCGGAACGAGTCGGCCGGGGAGAGGGTGCGAATCCGGGCCGCCACCGAATCGCGGGGGAGATCGAGCTGGTCGAGGGCCAGCTCGACCAGCGGCACGCCGTCGGGCCGCCACACCCCTAACACGCCCCGCCGGCCGGCCTCGAACAGCGGGGACGACCGCCACAGCGCGAACAGCTCGGGGGCCGAGCGCGGCGCGGGGCGGCTCAGCACCGTCCGCGCGAACGACTGGAGCACCGCTTCGGCGGAGGGATCGGGGGAATCGCCCAGCGCGGCCATGTCGGCCCGGGCCGCCTCCATCCGGCCTTCGACCTCCGCCCCCCAGGCCAGCAGGGCCGCGGCGGAGCCGGCCACGATCCCGATGCCCACGATGGAGGCGCGCCGGTCGGCGGGACGGGTGACCAGCAGCAGCGGCGGCAGCCAGAGCAGGGTGTACCAGTCGGGCCAGCCGTATCGCGCGTTCCACACCACGGTCCCGATCGCGGCCGCGGCCAGCGCGATCGCCGCGCCGGCGACCGGCGCCCACCAGCTTCCCGCGGGCGCTTCCCGGCCCCGAAGCAGCGCGGCGGCCAGACTGATCACACCGGCGCAGACCAGGAACAGGGTGAGATGCCAGGCCAGCCAGAGGCTCATCGACACGCCGGAGAACGGGGGAATGATCCCCCGTCCGAGCTCGGCCAGCAGATAGGGAGCTCCGGTGAGCAGCAGGAGCGCGACCAGCACCCCGGGCCAGCGCCGGGATGGGGCGCGCTCCCAGAGCAGCGCCCCGATCAGGACGATCACCAGGCCCACCAGCGCCAGCGGACCGGCAGCGGACGACACCGGCCCCAGCACTTCGCTCTTGAACACCGCGGGATCGAAGGGAGCGGGTAGGCCGAGCAGCCGGCCCAGCGGTGACCGGAGCGCGAGACCCAGCGGAAGCAGCGCCAGGGCCACGCGACCGGCACCGGCGGGGACCAGCCAGATCGCCATCACCAGCGAGGCGAGTAATGCCCACGCCACGCCCCGGGATCCCGACCCCCGCGCCCGCGCGATTGCTTCGCCCTGCTCCGGCGGCACGAACTGGGCGCTGAACAGCACCCGGGTGCCGAGCGTAGTCGGCTGCTGGTAGTCGAAGACGTCGGGACTGTTGGGTGCCGCCTGCGGCGGGGTGATCGAGAGTCCCACTTCGGTCCGCTCCCGGAACCGCGCCGCGAGTCCTCGATCCTGGTCCGGCACCGCGGGATCCGCGCCCAGGAGGACCGCACCGATCCCCACCCGGCCGTCAGCCGCATGGCGCCTCACCTCCAGCACCGCGTAGTATGGGGTGAGCCGCACGTCCACCGAGTCGCCGGAGGGGTCCGGCGGCAGCCGGAATCGCCCGCCCCAGACCCGCGGCGCGCCATCGGGCTCGTAGACCGCGAGACCGGCTTCGAGCCCGGTGTCGCTGATCCGCCGCGCCGCCGCGGCAAAGCCTTCTTCGCGGGAGAGCCCGGCCAGCTGCACCGCGCGAGACGCCAGGGTGTCGGCCAGGTGGCGGGCCCGCTGGAGCTCGTCGGCGAGCTTGCCCGAGGCGGACTCGATCCGCCGCTCCCGCTCGGCCGGCCAGGCGTTGGCCAGCCGCTCCAGCCGCCACTGTGTGTGCCCGAGCAGCAGCGCCGTCACGGCGAGAGGAAGGGCAATCCAGCGGCGACGGCGGAGCAGCACTGTGAGCAGCAGGAGACCGAGGGCGGCGGCCGCCACCCCCCGCGACGGGGTGCGAAGCCACTCGCCGGTCGCGATGGCCGCGGCGGCGAACGAGAAGACCCACCAGGGAAAGGCAGTGCTCAGATGACGCGTCCACTGCGGTTGAAGGAGATGTCGCCCGAGCGCGCGGCCCGGCTGCTGGCCGCCACGCCTCGGCTGCTCCTGCCGGCGGGAACCCTGGAGAATCGCGGACCCCATTTGCCACTCGGATGCGACACGGTCATCCTGGAGCGGCTGGCCGATGACCTGTCGATCCGGACCGGCATCGTCCGCGCCCCGGCGCTGGAGTACGGGGTCCACGCCGTGCCCGACGACATGAGCTTCGGCACGGCGGCGCTCACCCGGAAGACCCTCCACCGGGCGGTCAACGAACTTATCGCGATCTGGGAGGAGAAGGCAGGCGTGCGTGACACGCTCATCCTTACCGCCCACGCCGCGGACCAGCATCTGGAAGCCCTGTCCACCATCCGGACCTGCGGCCGGGTCCGGGTCGCCGACATCCTTTCGCTCAGCGTGCTGGCACCGCTCCGGGAATCCCACCGGGGGCCCTGGCACGGCGGAGAGGTGGATACTTCACTCATGCTGCACCTGGCTCCCGAGCTGGTAGACCTGCCCCATTTGCCGGCACAGCTTCCGGCATCCTCCGAAAAAGGGGCCCGGTTCTACGAAGCGATTCTCGCAACCCTCGAAAAAGAGCTGATGCGAGAGGCGACCGTCAAAGCCACTGCAACAAGTGAGCTCGCAGAAACGTAACTGTCTGTATTACATTGCGTTAGATTGTGTTTGTCGCAAGCTGAAACCTTTGGACGCATCCCGTCGTTATATGGGATGCTCAACCGTCCGCTACCTGACAAGGAAGATCGCCATGACTCGCTGGGCCCGCGCCCTTCTGGGACTTTGCTTGGTCGCGCCGACCGGGGCATTCGCCCAGGTGCCGACCGTCCAGGCGCCGGTCACTCCGGCCCGTGCCGCGCAGACGGCGCGTCTCACGCTGACCGAAGCGCTCGAACTCGGTCGCCGCAACAGCCCGACCTATCGCCAGTGGCTCAATGACGCCGGCCCCGCCAACTGGGCGGTGCGAAACGCATATGCCAACCTGCTTCCCTCGGTGGATGTCAGCGGGGGCATGGGCTACACCGGCTCCGGCGCCTCGACGTTCGGCGGTTCCACCTTCAATCAGTCCTCGCCCTCGTTGAGCTCGAACTATTCCCTCTCCTTCGCCTGGCAGCTCTCCGGGGCGGAACTGTCCGCCACCGGGCAGCAGAAGGCGAGTCGCCGCGCCACCGAGGCGGACATCACCAGCGCCGCGGAGCAGTTGCGTAACGACATCACGGTGCAATACCTGAGCGCGCTCCAGGCGGTGGCCCAAACCGAAGTCGCCCGGGTCCAGGTCCAGCGCAACACCGACTTCCTGGCGCTGGCGCGGGCCAAGTACACCGTGGGCCAGTCCACCATGCTGGACGTGCGGCAGGCTGAGGTGCTCAAGGGCCAGTCGGACGTGGCGCTGCTCCGGGCCCAGCAGACCGAGAACGAAGCCAAGCTGGAGCTGTTCCGTCGCATGGGAGTGTCGCTTCCCGGACTTCCCGAGACCATCCAGCTTGCGGATTCCTTTCCGGTGACCGAGCCGCAGTTTGACCAGCAGCAGCTCCTGGCGATGGCCCAGGAGGAGAATCCCTCGCTCAAGGCGTTCCGCGCCCGTGAGGTAGCGGCCACCTGGGGAGTGCGCTCGGCCAAGTCGCGCTTCCTGCCGACCGTGAGCGTGAGCGCCGGCATCCAGGGCTTCACCCAGGAATTCACCAACGAGAGCCTGCTGCTCAATCAGCGGCTGGCCGGGGCGCAGAGCACCGCCGAGAACTGCCGGTTCCAGAATGCGCTGATCGCTACCCTGCCGGGCGGCGGGGTGCCGGGCTTTCCGAATGGCGGCATCATCAGCGACTGCAACGCGTTCTCCAACCTGGACGCTACCGGCGACGCATTGCTGCCGGGCTTCCGCGACCAGGTGATCGGCACCAACGACGTCTTCCCGTTCAGCTTCACCAAGCAGCCGTTCGCGGCCCGGCTCACCATCTCGCTGCCGATCTTCGACGGCTTTACCCGGAATCTCCAGGTCGCCCAGGCCCAGGCGACTGAAGACGACCTGACCGAGAGCGTGCGGGCCCGGAGGCTCCAGGTCGAGGCGGAAGTTGCGGCCCGGTTTCTCGGGGTGCGGAACTCCTACCTGGCCATCCAGGTGCAGGAGCAGAGCCGCCAGTCGGCGCGGGAACAGCTCCGCCTGGCCCAGGACCGCTACCGGCTGGGCGCCGGCTCGTCGCTGGAAGTGTCGGACGCGCAGAACACCGTCACGCGCGCCGAAGGAGACTACGTGAACGCCGTTTACGAATACCACAAGGCCGTCGCGGCACTCGAGCTCGCGGTCGGCCGCCCACTGCGCTGAAAGAGGATCGATCATGTCACGTCGTGCCAAGTGGACGCTGGGCCTCGCGATCGTCGTCCTTGTCGGCGGCGGCCTCTTTGCCCTGACGGCGGCCAAGAAAGGCAGCCGGGCCACCGAGGTTCGGCTCGAGCCGGTGTCCGCGCGCGACCTGGTCGCCGCGGTCACCGCCAGCGGCAAGATCGAGGCGGAGACCAAGGTCGACGTCAGCGCCGATATCACCGGGCGGATCACCCAGATCGGGGTCAAGGAGGGGGACCTGGTCAAGAAGGGCCAGTTCCTGATCCAGATCGACCCGGCCCAGTATCTCTCGGTGGTCAGCCGGCTCGAAGCACAGGTGGCGCAGATGGACGCGTCGCTGACCCAGGCCCGCACCAATCGTGACCAGGCCCGGCGGCAGCGCGACCGATCGCTCGAGATCCAGAAGGCCAATGCCGAGCTGATCGCCCGCGAGGTGGTCGAGCAGGCGGTCCAGGCCTTCGACGTGGCCGATGCGAACTACAACGCGTCCAAGGCCGGAGTGGACCAGGCCCGCGCCGCGCTCTCGGAAGCCCGGAGCAACCTGGCCAAGACCCGGCTCACCGCCCCGATTGACGGGCGGGTGGTCCGGCTCGCGGTGGAAGAGGGCGAAGTCGCGGTCCCAGGCACCTTCTCCCGGGAAACCGGCCTGCTGCTCACCATCGCAGACCTCTCGGTGGTGCTGGCCCGGGTGCAGGTGGACGAGACCGACGTGGTGCGCCTCCACCTGGGCGACTCGGTCTCCGTCACCATCGACGCCTTCCCCGACACCTCGTTCGTGGGGCGGGTCACCGAGATCAGCAACAGTGCCAAGCTGTCGCAGACCGGCGCCGCCAGCGGCGGATCCACCGACCGCGCCGTGGATTTTGACGTGGAGATCACCCTCGACAAGCCCCCGGCCGGGATCCGCCCCGACCTGTCGTCCACCGCGCGGATCGTGACCGACACCCGGAAGCAGTCGCTTTCCATCCCGATCATCGCGCTGACCGTGCGGGCCCACGAGGATGTGCCCAACGAAGTGAAGACCACCGAAGGCGCCGCGGTCGGGACCGGTGGCACGGCCAAGAAGCCCAAGGATCGCGAGGGCGTGTTCGTGGTGGAGAATGGGGTCGCCATGTTCCGCCCGGTGAAGGTCGGGATCGCGGGCGACGAGCACTTCGAGGTGATCGAGGGCCTCAAGGCGGGCGATACCGTGGTGGCCGGCCCCTATCAGTCGGTCCGCGACATGAAGGACAGCACCAAGGTGCGCCAGGCTCGGGAGACCGGCGCCGGCGCGGCGGGCGCGCCGAAGAAGGCTCCATGAGCGACCTCGTGATCCAGATCCGGGACCTGGTCCGGACCTACGAGATGGGCGTGGAGACGGTGCCCGCCCTCCGGGGCGTGTCGCTGGAGATCCGCCGCAACGAGTACGTGGCGATCATGGGACCGTCGGGCAGCGGGAAGTCGACGCTCATGAACCTGATCGGCTGCCTCGACACTCCGACCTCCGGAGAGTACTGGCTCAACGGCCAGGAAGTCTCCCGGATGCCCGACGACGCGCTGGCCCGGGTGCGCAACCGGGAGATCGGGTTCGTGTTCCAGACCTTCAACCTGCTGCCCCGGGCCTCCGCGCTGGCCAACGTGGAGCTCCCCCTGGTCTACGCGGGCGCCGCCGCGCGGCAGCGGCGGCAGCGGGCCGAGGCCGCGCTGACCCGCGTGGGGCTGGGAAACCGCATGGATCACCGGCCCAACGAGCTCTCCGGCGGTCAGCGGCAGCGGGTCGCCATCGCCCGGGCGCTGGTGAACGAGCCGGCCATCCTGCTGGCCGACGAGCCCACCGGCAATCTCGACAGCACCACCAGCGAAGAAATCATGCGGGTCTTCGAGACCCTGCACGACCAGGGACAGACGATCATCATGGTGACCCACGAAGCTGACATCGCCGCCCATGCTGAGCGGGTGGTGGTCCTCCGGGACGGCCGGATCGCGAGCGACACCCGGCGCCGGGAAGCAGCGGCCTGACATGATGCTCAAAGACGCGGTCGGCATGGCGCTGACCACGATTCGCACCCAGAAGCTCAAGAGCTTTTTCTCGCTCCTGGGCGTGCTGATCGGGGTCACCTTCCTGATCGCGGTGGTCTCCATCGTGCAGGGCATGAACGTGTACATGGAGGATCAGTTCGCCAACAAGCTGGTCGGGCTCAACACCTTCCAGCTCCGGCGGATGCCCAATTTCACCGACGCGTCGGAGGAGCAGTGGCGGGAGTGGTCCCGCCGGCCCCGGATCAACTACGTCGAGTCCGATTTCGTCGAATCGAGGATGGAAACGCCGGCGATCTTCTCCCGCTTCTGCAGCGAGCGGCTGCCCCTGGTGTGGAACGGGACCACCGCCAAGGATGTCGACGTCTGGACCGCGGACGCGCCGATGTTCCGGATCAAGAACCTCGACCTCGAAGCCGGGCGGGTGTTCACGCCCCAGGAGGCCGAGGCCGGGGTGGCCGTGGTAGTGATCGGCTGGGAAATCGGCGAGAAGCTGTTCAAGGGAGCGGACCCGCTCGGCAAGAGCATCGCGATCGAAGGGCTGCCCTACCGGGTCATCGGGTTGCTGACCAAGCAGGGAACCCTCTTCGGGATCTCGCTCGACAAATTCGCCGTGGTCCCCTTCGAGTCCCCGGTCCACCGGGTGGCCTGCCGCGCAGGCTTCATGGACGAATTCCATGTCAAGGCCGACAACGTGGCGGGGATGCAGGCGGCGCTGGCCGAGACCCAGGAAGCGATGCGGATCCAGCGGCGGCTCAAGCCGGCCCAGGAGGACAACTTCGCCATGCAGACCGCGGAGGGCGCCCTGGAGGGGTGGAAGAAGATCTCCGCCATCCTGATGACCGCGCTCCCCATGCTGGTGTCGGTCAGCCTGGTGGTGGGCGGCATCGTGATCATGAACATCATGCTGATGGCGGTGGCCGAGCGGACGGTGGAGATCGGCATCCGCAAGGCGCTGGGCGCCAAGCGGCGTGACATCATGGCCCAGTTCGTGGTCGAATCAGCCACCCTCTCCACCCTGGGCGCGGCGATCGGAATCGCCACCGGGATCGGCCTCGCCTTTGCGGTCCGCTCGCTCACCCCGCTGCCCGCGGCGGTCGCGCCCTGGTCGGTGCTGCTCGGCGTGTCCCTGGGGGTGGCGGTGGGCATGATCGCGGGCATTTACCCCGCCAGCCGCGCCTCCAAGCTCGATCCCATCACTGCGCTTCGGGCCGAATGAAAAAATTCCTGAACAGCGGCGCGCGTCTCCTCGAGGGCATGGGCATGGCCCTCGACTCGGTGCGCGCCAACAAGGTCCGGGCGGCGCTCACCATCCTGGGCGTGGCGATCGGCGTCATGGTGGTCATCGCCATGGCCTCCGCCATCACCGGGATCAACCGGGCGGTGTCGGCCCAGCTCGAGACCCTGGGCCCCAAGACCTTCTTCGTGTTCCGCTTTTTCCAGGGCGGGCTCAACATCTCCGACGGCTCCGACGAAATGTCCCCCTGGCGCCGCAATCCCTGGCTCACCACCGACGAGGCCGCGCTGCTGCGGTCCCTGCCGAACATTCGGGACGTGGGCTACCGGGAATCCACCGGCGCGCCGATGGCCTACGGGGATTTCAAGCTCTCCAGCGTCCAGCTGATCGGCTACACCACCAACTGGCCCCAGGTCTCGGGCGGCACCATCATCGGCGGGCGGAACTGGACCGACATCGAGTTCGCCGCCGGCGCCAACGTTGCCGTCATCAACGACAAGCTGGGCCAGACCATGTTCCCCGGGGTGGACCCGATCGGCAAGCGGATCAAGATCTACGGCCAGCCCTTCCAGGTCGTGGGGATTTATGCCGAGGCCTCCAGTCTCTTCGGGGGAGGCTCGAGCTCCCTGGCGATGATTCCCCACACCACCTTCACCAAGGTGGCCGACTGGTTCAAGGGCTGGCTCGACTTCGTGGTCCTTCCCACCGACCTCGCGACGGTCGCCGAGGCCCAGGACGACGTGATCGCCGCCCTGCGCGCCCGCCGGGGGCTCCGGCCCAGCCAGGAGAACAACTTCGCCGTCGTGACCCAGGACAAGTTGATGGAGACCTTCAATTCGGTCACCAGCGGATTCTTCCTGGTGATGCTGGCCCTCTCCAGCGTGGGACTCATGGTAGGCGGGGTCGGAGTGGTGGCGATCATGATGATCTCGGTCACCGAACGGACCCGGGAAATCGGGGTCCGCAAGGCCCTGGGCGCCACCCGGCGGGAAATCCTCTTTCAGTTCCTGGTCGAAGCCGCCTCGCTCACCATGATCGGGGGGGCCATCGGCCTGGCGGTGGGCGCCCTCCTCGCCTGGGCCATCGCGTCCTTCACCCCGGTGCCCGCCGCGGTGCCGCTCTGGTCGGTCGTCGCGGCTCTCGGTGCGTCGGCCATCACCGGCATCTTTTTCGGGATGTACCCGGCCACCAAGGCGAGCCGGCTGGATCCGGTGGAGGCCCTTCGATACGAATAGTGGTCAGTGATCGGTGGTCAGGGATCAGGAAATACCCACCCTGACCACCACCACTGCCCACTGACCACTGACCACTGACCACTGCTATTCTTCCCGCTCACCGACCTGAGCGAACATGTCCGACCTCAGCGAATCACAAGCCAGAGACATCCTCGATCGCGTCATCCGGCTCTCCCGGGCGGACACCTGCCAGGTCGGAATCGGTGGCGGGGTCGGCGGCAATATTCGTTTCGCCCGGAACTCCGTCAGCACCGCCGGCGAGACCTCCAATCGCTCCCTCAATGTCTCGGCGAGCTTTGGCAAGCGAACCGGGTCGGCCAGCGGCAACGAATTCGACGACGCCGCGCTGGAGCGGGTGGTGCGGCGGGCGGAAGAGCTGGCCCGGCTCGCGCCCGAGAATCCCGAATGGATCGAGCCGCTCGGCCCCCAGACTTATCTCAAGACGCCGGGCTATTACGAATCCACCGCCCGAATCGATCCGGGGTACCGGGCCGGGGTGGCGGCCGATTGCATTCTCCCCGCCCGCCAGCGCGGCGCGGTGGCAGCCGGCTTCCTCCAGGACGGCACCCGCTGGTCGGCGATCATGAACTCGAAAGGCCTTTTCGCCTACGACCGCCGGACCGATCTCGATTTTTCGCTCACCGTCCGCACCGAGGATGACCTGGGCTCCGGCTATGTGGGACGGGACTACAACGATGCCGCCAAATTCGATTCACGGGCGGCGGCCCGCATCGCCATCGACAAGGCGGTCGCCTCCCGCACCACCCGCGCGATCGAGCCGGGCAAATACACCGTGGTGCTGGAGCCCCAGGCGGTGTCCGATTTTGCCGGGAACCTGCTGGGCGGCTTCAACGCCCGGGGAGCGGAAGAGGGACGCACCTACCTCTCCAAGCGGGGCGGCGGCACCCGGCTCGGCGAGAAGCTGGTCTCCGAGCAAGTCACCATCTCGACCGACCCGATGCATCCCGAAGTCCCTGCCCCGGGCTGGGGCTTCGATGGGCTGCCCCGGCGGGCCATGACCTTCGTGGACAAGGGCGTGGTGACCCAGCTGAGCTACGACCGGGTCTGGGCGGCCAGGAAGGGTGTGGAGCCCACCCCGAGTCCGGGGAATGTGATCATGAGCGGCGGCACCGGCACGGTGGAGGACCTGGTGCGCGACACCCCGCGGGGGATCCTGGTCACCCGGTTCTGGTACATCCGCTCGGTGGATCCCCAGACGCTGCTGCTCACCGGGCTCACCCGGGACGGGACCTTCTTCATCGAGAACGGCAAGATCGAGTACGCCATCAAGAACTTCCGGTTCAACGAGTCCCCCATCATCATGCTCAACAACCTGGAGGCGATGGGGACGCCGGTGCGCCAGGGAGGCAACCTCTTTCCCCCGATCCGCGCCCGCGACTTCACCTTTTCCAGTCTGTCGGACGCGGTCTGACCCGGCCATGAGACTCCCATGAAACGACGCCATTTCCTGGAAGCGACCGGCCTCGGCGCCGGCGCCCTGATTCTCCCCTCGGGCACCCGGTTCTGGAACGGATCGCTCACCGCGATTCCCAGTGCCGACAAGAAAGCCCTGGCCGATGCGGGACTCGAAGCCGCCCGGAAGGCCGGGGCCACCTATGCCGACGTCCGGATCGGCCGCTACCTCAATCAGTCGGTGTCCACCCGGGAGCGCCGGGTCCAGGGCATCGGCAACAGTGAGTCCTTCGGCGTGGGCGTCCGGGTGATCGTGGACGGCACCTGGGGATTTGCCGCCACCCCGGACGTCACTCCGGAGAGCGTGGCCCGCGCCGCCACCCGGGCGGTGACCATCGCGAAGGCCAACGCCAGGCTCCAGACCGAGCCGGTCCGGCTCGCTCCGGTGCCGGCCTATGGAGAAGTGAGCTGGAAGTCGCCCATTCAGAAGAACGCCATGGAGATCCCGGTGCAGGAGAAGGTCGATCTCCTGCTGGCGGTGAACGCCGCGGCCCTTGCCGCCGGCGCGCGGTTCGTCAACTCCGCGATTTCGGTGGTGAACGAGCAGAAGTACTTCGCCTCCACCGACGGGACCTACGCCGATCAGGACGTGCACCGGATCTGGCCCACCTTCACGGTGACCGCCACCGATCCGGCCAGCGGCCGGTTCCAGACCCGGGACGCGCTCTCGGCGCCGATCGGGCTCGGCTGGGAGTATCTCCAGGCCGGCTCGGGGCGACCCGGCCCCACCGCGATGTACGGATTGCGCTACGACATGGTGGAGGATGCCACGCTTGCCGCGGCCCAGGCGCGGGAGAAGCTCACCGCCCGCTCGGTCGAACCGGGACGCTGGGATCTGGTGGTCGATCCGACCCAGCTCTTCCTCACCATCCACGAGTCGGTGGGTCATTCCACCGAGCTCGACCGGGTGCTGGGGTACGAGGCCAACAACGCGGGGACCAGCTTTGCCACGCTCGACAAGTGGAAGACCAAATCGTTCCCCTTCGGCAACAAGCTGGTCAACTTCGTGGCCGACCGGACCCAGCCCGGCTCACTGGGAGAAGTCGGCTGGGACGACGAAGGCGTCAAGGCCAGGCAGTGGGATCTGGTGAAGGAGGGTATCCTGGTCGGCTACCAGGCCACCCGGGATCAGGTCCACATCCTGGGCGAGAAGGAAGGGCACGGCTGCTCCTACGCCGACTCCTGGGAATCGGTGCAGTTCCAGCGGATGCCCAACGTGTCGCTCTCCCCCGGCCGGGCTCCATTGACCCAAGCCGAGCTCATCGCCGGGGTTGACAAGGGCATCCTGTTCTACGGCCGGAGCACCTACTCCATCGATCAGCAGCGCTACAACTTCCAGTTCGGCGGCCAGCTCTGCTTCGAGATCCGGAGCGGCAAGATCACCGGACTGCTCAACGACGTGGCCTACCAGGCCAATACCCGGGAGTTCTGGAACTCGGTGTCGGCGATCTGTGACCAGCGGGACTACCGGCTCAACGGCACCTTCCGCGACGGCAAGGGACAGCCGGGACAGATCAGCGCGGTCTCGCACGGGTGCGCGACCACCCGGTTCAGCAATGTGAATGTGATTAATACGGGCAGAAGTCTGGGATAGTGGTCAGAGGTCAGGGATCAGGGGTCAGGGGTTGTTCCCCTGATCTCTGACCCCTGATCACTGCCCCTCTGCATCTCACCATGCCCCTCCGCGAAGCCTTCTTCCTGGCCCTCGAGGCCATTCGCACCAGCAAGCTCCGCTCGTTTTTCACCCTGCTCGGGATCATCGTCTCGGTCGGGTTCCTGGTCGCCGTGGTCGCCATCATCCAGGGGATGAACTCCTACGTCCGCGACAACCTTCGCGGCGCGATGATCGGCACCAACTCCTTCCAGGTCCGCCGCTCGCCCATCGCGATGGGCAACCTGGACGATTCCACCGTCCGGGAGATCAACAAGCGTCCGATCATCTCCCAGGAGGACGCCCTGGTGGTGCGGGAGGCGCTGGCCGATGCGGAGGCGGTCTCGCTGCAATCGGGATGGCCCACCCCGTTCGCCGACATCTCCCACCGGAACCGCACCGTGGGGAGTGTGCTGATCTTCGGGGTGACCCCGGACTACCAGGTGGTCCAGGACTACCGGATCGCCCACGGTGATCCGCTCACCGACCCCGACGTCGCCGACCGGCGGCTGGTGGCGGTGGTGGGCCCCGAAGTGGCCGACAAGCTGTTCGACGATCCCGCCCTCGCGATCGGGAAGAAGATCCGGATCGCGGGAGCCGAGATCACCATCAAGGGGGTGACCGCCAAGAAGGGGCGGGTGCTGGGCCAGTCGTTCGACGGGTTCGCGCTCCTCCCCCTCACCACCTTCGAAGCGCTCTATGGAAGGCGGCTGACCACCACCGTTTCGGTCAAGATGCACGATGCCGGTCTGCTGCCCGAGGCGATGGCCCGCGCGGAGGAAGCGATGCGGGTGGCCCACCGGCTCCGCCCCGGCGAGCCCAACGACTTTACCCTCGACAAGGCCGACGCGCTGGTGGCGTTCTGGACCTCGCTGACCGGGGTGCTGTTCACCATCATCCCGGCGGTGGTCTGCATCGGGATCGTGGTGGGCGGCATCGTGATCATGAACATCATGCTGATGTCGGTCAACGAGCGGACCCACGAGATCGGCATCCGGAAGTCGCTGGGCGCCCGGCAGCGAGATATCCGGCGGCAATTCCTGGTGGAAGCGGTGCTGCTCTCGATGCTGGGCGGCCTCTTCGGCATCCTGGGCGGCGCGCTGCTGGCGCTGCTGATCTCGACCATCAGTCCCCTGCCCGCCCGGGTCACCGCCTGGTCGGTCGGCGTGGCCCTGGCGCTCGGCGCCGGCACCGGGATCCTGTTCGGGGTGTATCCCGCCTCCCGGGCTGCGCGGCTCGATCCGATCACCGCGCTGCGGCAGGAATGAGCCGATGATCCTCCGCAATCTGGACGAGGGCGTGAACGTCGCCCTCAATACCCTGCGGACCAACAAGCTGCGCTCGTTCCTGACCATCCTGGGCGTGGTGATCGGGGTCTCCACCGTCATGCTCATGGCGTCGATCGTGGACGGGGTGAAGACCCAGATCTTCAATTCGCTCAACGCCGCCTCGCCCAACGCGTTCTACGTGATGCGGTTCTTCTCCCAGACCCCGCTCAACCCCGACAATCTCCCCTACGAAGTCCGGATCCGTCCGGTGCTGAACGAGGAGGACGCCCGGGCCATCGCGCGGGCCCCCGACATCCGGCACGCCGGGCTCTGGAACCAGTCGTTCAACCGGATCGAGTTTCAGAGTGCCCGCACCCAGGCGATGGTGATCCAGGGGGCCGACGACGCCTTCATGGAGATCTCCGGGGGCAGCGTGGCGGCGGGGCGGTTCTTCACCACCGCCGAGCTGAGCGGCTCCGAGGTCGCGGTGCTCGAAGTGGAAACCGCCCGCCGGCTCTTCGGCCGGATCGAGCCGCTCGGCAAGACGGTGCGGATCGGCTCTCGGCCCTTCCGGGTGATCGGGCTCTGGCAGCCCCCCGACAACGCCTTCCAGGCGCCCGGATTCATCGTCGGCGCCATCGTGCCCTATCAGGTGGCCAAGCACGCCTTCAACTACAGCGACACCAACGACCTGTTCATCGTGGTCCTGGGGCGCGCCGGCATTTCGGTGACCGAGGCCAAGGACCAGGCCACCGTCGCGCTGCGCCGGACCCGGGGCCTCCGGCCCAGCATGCCCAACACCTTCGACTTCATCACCCAGGACCAGATCCTCGACGTGATCGACCAGCTCACCTCGATGTTCTTCCTGGTGATGACCGCCATCTCCAGCGTCGCCCTGCTGGTCGGCGGCATCGGCGTCATGGCCATCATGATGGTCTCGGTCACCGACCGCACCCGGGAGATCGGGCTCCGGATGGCCTGCGGCGCCACCCGCAAGGAAATCCTCTGGCAGTTCCTGGTCGAAGCGGCGACCCTCACCCTGATCGGCGGGCTGATCGGCATCTTCTTCGGGCTGGGCCTGGGCGAGCTGGTCAAGCGGATCCTGGCGATGCAATCGGGGGTGCCGCTCTGGAGCGCGGTGGTCGCCGCGATGGTCTCGATCGGGATCGGGCTGGTGTTCGGGATGCTGCCGGCCAACCGGGCGAGTCGCATGGATCCGGTGGAAGCCCTTCGTCATGAGTAGGTCGTCGTTTCGTGAGACGTGAGATGTGAGAGGTGAGACGGAACCGCCTCTCCGTCTCACTTCTCACGTCTCACGTCTCACATGCTCTGCACTCCGAGCTGCACGACGTCGTCGACTTCCACCGTCTCATGGGTAAAGAACGGCTCGGCGTAGCGGGTGCGGATCTGCGAGCCGTAGTGGCCGTTCTGATGCTCGATCCGGCTGTACAGGTCCTGCCCGGTGGGAAAGATCTCTCCCGCACTCACCGCCGCGTCGAACTGGCTGGCGTAGCAGCGAATCGCCGCCAGCTTGCGCTCGAACTGGGCGCTGATGTCCACCATGAGGGTGGGCTTGATCGGATCCTCCCGGTACGCCAGGGCATACAGAATCTTGAAGGGGCGGTGGGGGGTGCCCTCGGCGGGATACCGGGCCAGCCCCGACAGGAAGCAGGCATCCCGCCCCAGCTCCGAAGCGGTCCGGTGGTCGGGATGGCGGCCCACCGGAAACGGCAGGATCACGACCCGGGGGGCAAAGTGCCGAATCGCTTCGACCACGACCTTGCGGGAGGCTTCATCGTTGGCGAGGTGGGCATCCCGGAGCCCTGCGTTTCGCCGTTCCGTCACCCCGAGGATCCGGGCCGCGGCTTCGGCTTCCTGGCTCCGCAGGTCCGCGCTGCCCCGGGTGCCCACCTCTCCTGCCGTGAGATCCAGAATGGCGGTGCGATGACCCTGATCCACCGCCCGCAGCAGGGTGCCACCGCAGGTGAGCTCCACGTCGTCCCGATGGGCCGCAATGGCGAGAATGTCCACAGGCATGGGAGGAAGGTAAGACGTGAGACGTGAGATGTAAGAGGGAAGGACGGCTCCG